>Ga0209902_100132_pt1 | contig 136470 bp, 115 predicted proteins | sample FECB27metaG_FD_188304 | JGI IMG/M metagenome (GOLD analysis project Ga0209902, IMG submission 188304) | Cyanobacterial communities from the Joint Genome Institute, California, USA - FECB-27 (SPAdes) (version 2) | ecosystem: Environmental > Aquatic > Thermal springs > Hot (42-90C) > Microbial...
GGTACTACTAAGCGGAAAAAAGAACAACCTAAGTCGGCTTGACCTTTAAGTTTTTCAAGTTTGAGATGTGTAACTTGTAAACTCAGTGCTGCTGGGTCATTTTGTCATGTGTTAGTCTAAACTCCAGAGGGAAGCGCCTCTGTTCGCGCAGCGTGCCCGAAGGGCATACGCAGGCAGTCTGATTCTCCCTCACACCGGCTCTCCAATCAGCCACTAATCGCTGACCAGATAGTCGAATTGGGCAAAAAGTCAGATGCGGATGTGGCGTGAATCCCCGTCTCTTCAGAGCGGGGAGGGTTCAATAATTCCCCACAGTTTTTTCCAACAGAGCCACGATGAGCGCTTCGCCAGTCTCCAGGAGTCGTACCAAAGCTGTTGCGAAAATGGCGAAAGAAGCACCAAGTATTACGATACCCTACCGCTAAGGCAATATCATCTATTGATTGGTCGGTTTCTAGGAGTAGAGAACAGGCTGCTACCATCCGACGTTCGGTAATCCAACGATGCACACTCTGTCCTGTTCGACGTCGCACTAAATCGGTTAGGTAAGCTGCTGAGTAACCAACTGACTGTGCCACATCACGCAAACTTATTGGTTGGTGGTAATGAGTCTCAATAAAGTCAAAGATATCGTTGAGAGAATCGATAGACGGAAAAATTGATTTCGTGGCTGTTAGTTTCCTCACCCCATGTGGGAACGTCTCTAACTTTTGCTGAATTGACTCAGCGCTCTCTTGAAAAAGATTGACTTGCCATTCCAATCCGACTGCATTTACCCTCGGTAATTTATTTACCTTTGTTGGCTTCGGAACTTGTTGTAACTGAGCAGCATAACACTGTTTGAAAAATGTTTGTTTTTTTAATCTGGCTGCGATCGCTCCTAGTAATTCTTCTACTGTACAAGGTTTAATAAGATAGTCATCTGCTCCCAAATTCATGGCTTTGCGAATGTCAGATCGAGTCGCTTTGTTAGTGACAATAATCAAGGGAATTGTTGCTGTTATAGGATTTTGGCGCAATGCAGTTAAAACCCCGTAACCATCAATATCCGGCATTATAATGTCGCTAATTATTAAATCGGGCAAGTATTGTTGTGCCCGCTGAATGCCGACAAGTCCATTTTCTGCACCAATGGGGTCGAATCCTTTTTCCTTGAGGCATTCGAGGAAGATGTTGCGGCTCTCGATCTCCGATTCAATCACTAAAATCTTTGTCATTGTCTTCTCCGCACGATTTAGACCCGATTATCATTGGATAAGTCTCTTTCAGCTTTTAGCTCAACTTTCTTCATCTCCAAACGCGATTACATACGCCCAAACCCTTATATCTGAGCAACTTTGACTTTTTCGACATCGCCCGATTTTGTCACAGCGAAAAAGTTTTTGCTCTTCAACAAGTGTTATGTTTTTTAATTTGGATAAAGTCGAGCTTTTAGAGAATGCCTAAAAAATGAAATTCTATGCCAGCCGCCTTAATATCAACCGAAGCATTTCTGCATAAATAAATACCTCTACAGTTTTTGGCAGAACCTTATAATCTTTCTTAAAGCGACGATACGACTAAGAAGTCAAATGAGCAGTCGTACAGAGAGTTACCCTAAGGCTGTAACCCTTGCTAGGTAAGCGCTCTATCCATCAACATTTTTTTAGTAAAAAAATGTCCAGTGCCATGCTCAAAATACCAATTAACCCTCTTTTGTCACTCTAAGCAAAGGAAAAATAGAAATCAGGGTTAAGTAGGTGGGCAGGAAAATTTATAAGTATGTAACGAAAATTTAACTGGAGGAATTGGAGTAAAATTTAATACGTTGCCTACTGTAGTTTCCTCTTTTTCCTCTAGCTTCAATACCATCAATGACAGCGTATGCAAGGTCTAACTGTTTGTGAAGTCCAGTGAAAGTGAGCAGCTATTCTCTCTACATACCAACCATGCGCGTTTAATCTGATTACCTCTGCTCGGTCTAGTACTTTCTGTGGTACATACGCAGTTCTCAGGTTTAGCAGGGTTTGGTCTTGCTCACGCGTGAGCAAGACTCTTATACGAACGCCCATATATCAGTCACCTCGATAGATGCATTCGACCTATTTATTTATCTTTACACAGTTAGGTTTTTTCACGCCGACTTACTTACGCCGCCCTGTACTAGCGCTCTTGGTCTTGAACTTGTTCCCAAATTTCAAGATACACAAAATTCTCAATCCCCCCAAATCTTTGCTACATAAGTCTTTTAGAATATGTTTCTTGAAAATTACCTTGAAGAAGACCGCAGAGTAGGAACTCCGCAGCTAGGAATCACTTTCGTTTCTTGTCGCACCAAACACGAAAGTGAACACCCTGCTGTTGTCGTTATTTAAACCCCAGCACTCCTCACCCAGTCGTACAGAAGTCCCAAGCTGACTTCCTACTCTGTGGTCTGAGTTCTTTTTGTTAACTCATCCCACGGCTATAAAAACATCGCTTTGCTCGTTTTTATGGAAAGCCGTGGGATTTCGTGTTATTTGTCAACCCTGAGCGAAGCCGAGGTGTTCACCCTGAGCGAAGCCGAGGTGTTCACCCTGAGCGAAGCCGAGGTGTTCACCCTGAGCGAAGCCGAAGGGTCAAAAGTCCTTTGTCCAAAGTATTAATTTTGACCAATGACTAATGTGAAAGAGGGCGGCGGGGCGGCTCTCCTCCCATCCCTTGAAGGAATGGGCGCGTATAGTCGTCTTTTTGTGATTTTGATTATTGCTATCTCAAAGAATAACTTAAAATACCTTTAAAAAAAAATCTTTAAGTTTACTCATTTATCTCGTTATTAAAATAACTAATCGTTGTTTTTCAAATTCTCAGATCTTGCACCTCACCGTAGGAACCGAGCCTATGTAAAAAGCGGTGGGATAAAGTTACATTACTTTTTTGGGTTTTTTTCGGTAAATTAGGGGCTTTGGGTTTAATACTGAGTGCTAAATCTTTATCAACTTTTTTTGGTACAAGATGTCAGAATTGGAATTGAGTATATTCTTCGCAGAAGAATGATTATTATCCTAATAATAAGTCGGAGAAATATGAAAAAACACAGACAAAAATGTAAATAATTATACTTTTATTTGTCAGACAATCTACTGGGTATCAACATTATGTATGTTTAGTTGAATTAGTTGAAGCAGTAGATAATTTTTGATACTCTAAAAGAGTAAAAATTAATCTAAAACATCTATTAAGTAGATAGTATCAAGCACGTTGATAGCTAATTGTTAGCTGGTTAAAACTATAAGAATAATCAATAATAGAGTAAGCTAACACAATAATTCTGTTCTATTAGAACAGAATTACGATAAAATACTTAATTTTTTAGAGGCAGGGCATTCGGGGAGCAACGCGATTTTGTGAGGTCGGGCAAACAACGTGCGATTGCTAAAAACTATCTCCAGTACAAAAAATATATTTATTACTTTAATATACGTATAAATACATAAATAATCTGTCGGTTCTGTGGTGACGTGTGCGAAAAGGTTGTGTTGCAAAAACGAGCGTGAGACAGAATATCCTCATCAATTGGAGCGGGTTATGCAGCAATTCCAAAAATTTTCGACACGAATTCTATCTGAGCTTGAACATCTCCTTTTTCTAGTCCCTGTATTTGTCCCTTGCGGCTCATGTTCATCGTCTCGTATCCTTTTCAATGTTCGCCGTGCCGTATTGAATGAGCCAAACCCCATCCACCGATTAACTAAGCGTTTGATGAATCGATGGTCTTGTTCAACGATGTTGTTGAGATACTTGTTCTGTCGTAGTTCTACTGTATGAGGCAGAGTGTCATCCGCTTTGAGCGTGTCAGTGGCTTTGGGATAAGCTGATGAAAGTCAATTTCTTAAATCGGGGATTGGGGATTACGGGCTGGGGATCCTTGGACTGGGAGGATTATGGACGGGGATTCAAACCCCGCCCAAATCCTGTAAGAACATCTTCCCAGTATCCAGTACCCAGTACCCAGGGAGAGGAGTGGCGTTCCTCCCCAAGGGATGCGCGAATCTGGTTGGGGACTCCGAGGCGCGACCCGTTGAAAGTTCTTTTTACGGAATTATTTATAAACAGAGTGTAGATAAATTTGTACTTAATTCCGAGGAAAAAAATATGACTAACGAAAAATCCAAACCACAACCAAAAGATAAACCAAAAAAGACTGAAGCTGGTTTCATGAATTCAGATTCCAAGAACAAGTCTACTGACTCCATAAAAAAAATAGTTTGACCAAAAAAGAATTCAGGAGTCAGAATATTCAACGCGCTCTCCCTTCTTGTTAAAACCATAATTTTTACATTGCTCCTCCCTCTCTTATAAGAAGAGGGAGGTTGGGAGCTCTCAAGTGCAAGCATCTGGTCTTGGCCATGCGGTATGGTCTCCTGCTAGGACAATACGTCCTTGTTTTGGTAAATTTTTACTGTATAGTCGCATCAACTTGTGGCGCTGCGGTCTACTATCTTCTATTGCCTCATAGATGCTTGGCCATTGACGGCAAAATGCTGGACACATTGATAGATCTGCCAAATTCAGTAGACCGAAAACTTTTGAAATTTCACGAAATAATAAGGGTTTCAGGCGATGCTTTGGAAGTTGACGTTTTCCCTGAATGAGGCGTATATCTTAGGACAACATGGCGGGTAATTCGCTAAAAGAAATCACATATTGCGCTCCAATGTTGCGTTCCAAGATCTTAATTGCCGCCTCATGATATTCCTGCCCACCGCTAGAAGCACAGCCATCTGATACTACGAACGTCTCAAATCCAGCATCAAATAGTCCCAAAGCTGTAGCCATCACACAAGCGTCTGTATCAACCCCACACACTGCGACTGTAGTAATAGCGTCACTGTGCAGAGCTTGGAGCAGAAGAGGTGACATCGGAGAATATGAAGGCTTATCAAACGTCTTGCTGACAACCGGACTTAAGGTTGTAGAAAGCTCCGTTTCCTGTCCCGATACCATCTCGTTCCAGCTCAGTTGACGTGAGAAGTTAGGATTCCGGTTAAAAAAGCGAGTTGCCCAAACCTGATGAAACTGACTGGCATGAGCAACCACCTTTGGCACAACCGCTTGACATTCAGGTGTGATCAAAAAGCCATTTTGTAAATCTACCGCTAACAAAATCCCTTTACGTTGGCTTGAGCGAGTAAAGTGCGCCTGTGCTTTCTTGGGGGAGCCAAGTTGGACGGCTGCCAATGTTCCTGCCAAGGTGATGGCACCGTGAAGGATAGCTCTTCTATTGATGCTATTTTCTAACATAGGTTTATTTACTATTCACCTATTGCTGAGTCTGAATTGTATCAGCCTAAACCAACTTGGGATAACGTTTTTAACACAGTTATAAGCTTTCTTGCCTAAGCAAATAGGCCATACCAATTCTCTTTGAAGCTGCACAGTGTTGAGGCTGGTTGACTGACAAATCTTCTTCTGTAGGTTGGGTGCAGCGCAGCAGAACCCAATAGCAATCTGTGTTAGTTCGGTTCCGCTACCGCTCTACCCAACCTCGGAAAGAATCAGGGTTCCCTTGAGTTTTGTCAGTCAATTAGGCGTAAGTCTGCCAATTTCATGAATAATGTCGTTTACAAGGTATGCTCAAGAGTGCCTTTGCAATGGCTGCGATTGCCCGGAGGGTTGGGGCAAATCTAGAAAAATCTGGGCAACCGTATGAGAAAACGTACCATTTAGTGTCCACGTTTTTGCAATTTCGGCGCTTTATTGCAAATATACAGCAAAAAACCAACTGCCCAAAGCGCCGAAATTGCGACAGTTGCCCAGATTTTTACAGGTTTAATGAAGGGGCAGACGCAATCATGCGTATCGCACGCACAGTTTCAGTACTGCCCGATCCCGAACAAGCAATTAATAAATCGGTGGATCGAATCGATGGTGTCGTCGTTTCACCCACGACGTAAACCTGGCAGCCCAAATGCACGACTTCGCATTGCCGCCATCCGGATCGCCAAGCCGCTGCTCCTCCCTGCCGATTACAAAGATTCGCTCGACATCCGTAATTCTTTGTGCGAATTGCTCTACCGGTGGATAAGCGATCGCTTGCAGCACGCGTTGATTTTCTGCCAAAACTAATTCATTTACAGCTTGTTGTCCCCCCGTCAGGTGACCGATGATATGATCGCTACTGTAACCTACCTGCTCAAGTTCTTGATTGGGGCGACATTGCGAAAGAGAAAACAGCAGATCCTAGCGCCACCAGGATAACTAACAAAGCGCGTCCACCAAACTCCACATGACTTCCAGTAAACGCATAATAGATGCTGAGTATCGTCAGAACAATTCCTGCGACAGCCATTGGTTGGAACCAGCTGCCAGGGAAGGCTTGCGAAGTCTCAGGTTTTAGTCTTCTATTAAATAGTGCTAGCACATGAAACACGACGTAAAGAATCGCCCAAACATAAGCCGCTGAATAGACCCACTTAACAACTTCTCCACTACGGAGTGCAGGTACACTGTAAAGAAATAAGGTAAAGAGAGTTGCCATCACTGGAGTGCCGTATTCAGGATGGAGTTTACTAAAAGGATTAGACAAAGCCCCAAAGAAACCACCATCGCGAGCAATGCTGTAAAGAATTCGCGGCATTGTTGAATAGGAAACAACTAAGGTTCCCCAGGTTGCCGTCACAGTCGCCAGTGCCATCAGAGTATAGCCCGCGTCCCCAAGCATTGCGTTGCCCACTGCCAATTGAGGACAACTCCCAGCACAAGCTGCTTGACTCGTTATTAATGCCTGCCAAGCAGACAGAGATTGAGTGCCTGTGATCCCGAAGCCCATCACTAAGGAAGTGACTAAGATAATGAGCAGACCGAGAAGCATTCCTCTAGGCAAAGCTTTTCGAGGCTGATGCACTTCTGAGAGCGAGGGAACAGACAAATTCAATTCCAACAAAAGTCCAAAATGCAAGCGCTATCCCGCCTGTGACAATGCCTCCTTTCCCGAACCAATCTAGAGAGGCTCCTTGAGCGAGGTTTGCAAAAGACCAAGTTCCAGTTGCGCCTAACCCCAGGAAGCCCACGATTCCGAACAGCCATCGAAGGCCCAACATCAAAACAAGCAGAATCCCATTAATCCAAGAAGCCGTTTTCAGTCCAAAAATGTTGGGAACAACTCCTAGTATATTGATAGCAATGATAAAGAAGTTGATGTGGAGATCCCAATGAAATAGAGCGCGTAACCCGAAAGCTCCTGCTGCCGTTTCTCCTGATACTGCAAAAGCGATCGTTCCAAAGAAAGTCAATCCGAGAAATACACCCAAGAATTTCCCGAACCGACCGCCAAAAATTTCTTTGGCATAATCGTACAGTCCACCTGATCGAGGATAAGCAACGCCTAGATCAGCCGCTGACATTCCCAGAAACAAATTAACGATAAACGCAAGCGCTGTTGCGATCGCAAACCCAATTCCAAACGTGAAGTAACCTGTCAGATCGCTGATTAGAGTGCTGGCAGCTACAACTAGCGCAACCCCAGCAATAAAAACATCCCAGCTATTGAGCGATTTTGATAGTCCATTTTGGCGATCGCTATCGTTCACAAGGTACCCCCAATTTTTTGATTACTCTAACAGCAATGCGATTGACGTAGATAGTTGGTTCCAGCCGCATAGTAATACTGATACAAGGTATGCTCAAGAGTGCCTTTGCTGTGGCAGCGATCGCACGCACAGTTTCAGTACTGCCCGATCCTGAGCAAGCGATGAATAAATCGGTGGATCGAATTAATGGTGTCGTGGTTTCACCCACAACGTAAACCTGGCAGCCCAAATGCACGACTTCGCATTGCCGCCATCCGGATCGCCAAGCCACTGCTCCTCCCTGCCGATTACAACGGTCTAACTGTACGCGCAACTTTGAAAGCTGCTCCAGGGAAACAATCTCAGTTATCTTAACCCTCTTGTTGGGTTGCACAAGCAATGGGAGGAATTTTAGCGCTGATTTCTACACCAGCCTCTTCTGCAAAACCACAAGGGTTATCTCCTGGTTGGAAGACTGGATAATCACACCAACGTAGAATCCGTTATTCTATTGTTATAAAGGGTACTGCGAAACCACCTAAGGAGCCGCAAAAATCCTCTTGATTTCTAATTTGTTTATTTTTCTGTTTGGCTCTTTTCAACTCAGCGCCGCTGGGTTATTTTGTGCTTTTTAGTCTAAACTCCAGCTATTAGCCTAGGACTATAAGTCCTAGGCTGACGAGAACACTGCTTCAAATAATATGTAATGACTTTGACATTTGTTTTACCAGGCGCAAAATGTGAGTTAAGAAATGAAATGTTCAAACGCCTGAAACTCGCGCACTCTTACTAATGACTCATGACCCTTCGGGTATCTCCTTCGGAGACGCTGCGCGAACGCCAGTTCCCTAGGTTGGGAGACCCGCCTGCAGGACTGGACTCACCAATGACCGCTTGAACAAGTTAACTTTAATTTGTGCCGCTCTATTTATCAAGTTACTTGCTACATAAATTAATATCAGCTTTGTCATAAATTCTAGGCGCGAAGTTTGCTTAGCTATGGCTATTTGTTGTATTTTTAACGTTGAAAAAGCAAAGCTGTAAAAAAACAATTATTAGCTTTGTGTTGTATTGGTTTATAATAAAAGCAGTCCTGTTGCTTATGTTACAAATTGCAAAGTAAAATCGCTTTGAAAAAGCGTAGATACACTGAAATTAGATAATTAATATTGATACAATCACAACCACGAAATTCTGTGATATCAATGTATACCAGCGAATCACCCAAGTATCCCCATACAGCAGAAATTGGACAAAGAAGCCGCATCCTAGTAGTAGAAGATGAAGAACTTATCCGGGAAATGCTTGTTTTAGCTTTGGAAGAGGAAGGTTATGGAGTGGTAACTGCCGCTGATGGGCGGTTGGCTGTAGAATACCTTAAAAGTTATGAACCAAATTCCGGAGAGCTTTCCTTTGATCTGGTGATTCTTGATTTGATGCTGCCTCAAATCAATGGGCTAGATATCTGCCGTTTGCTCCGATATCAAGGAAACCCAGTACCGATTTTAATGCTAAGCGCTAAGGGGAGTGAAACAGACCGCGTTTTGGGGCTGGAAGTGGGAGCAGATGACTACCTCACCAAACCCTTTAGTATGCGAGAGCTGGTGGCTCGTTGTCGTGCTTTGCTCCGCCGCCAACGCTTAAGCAGTTTGCCTCAGCTACCAGTGCTACAGTATAAAGAAATTACTTTGTATCCCCAAGAATGTCGCGTACTGGTTCGCGCTCAAGAGGTGAATTTGTCGCCCAAGGAATTTCGACTGCTGGAACTGTTTATGAGCTATGCCCGGAGGGTATGGTCACGCGAGCAATTGTTAGATCAAGTTTGGGGACCAGATTTTGTTGGCGATAGCAAAACTGTCGATGTTCATATTCGTTGGTTACGCGAAAAATTAGAGCAAGACCCGAGCCGTCCAGAATATATTGTGACTGTACGAGGTTTTGGCTATCGATTTGGATAGTTGTTAGTTTTTAGTTGTCAGAGAACAACTAATAACTAGCAATGCTTATACTAGGATTTTTACTGGGTTTAGCGGTAGGCGTAAGTTTTTGGGTGTGGCAACAGTTTCAACTGAACCGCTACCTAGGGCAAGTGTTGCGACCGTTAAGCGGGCATTCTTCTGACTTGGCGCTGCTTATTCCTCGGTTGCGGCACGAAATTCGATTGGTCAAGCAACAACGGCAACAATCGCAGCAGTTGCTCAAAACATACCAAGATCTGCTGGAGTTCGCGCCAGTGGGGTATTTACAGGTTGACGAAGAAAATCAACTGCTCTGGTGTAATGAGCAGGCGCGGAAAATGTTGGATCTGCAAAGATGGCAACCCGGACAAGTGCGCTTGTTGCTAGAGTTAGTAAGGTCTTACGAACTTGACCGATTAATTGAGAAAACTCGCGATCGCCAAAAGCCACAGTCAAAGGAGTGGGTGTTCCATCCTTCTTACGAGAATGCAGCGGCGATATCAGAAGTCAAGCCTTTGATGTTACAGGCGACAAGCTTACCCTTAGACAAGGGACAAGTGGGAGTTTTTATAGAAAACCGTCAGCCTTTGCTGGATATGAATTTAGCACGCGATCGCGCTTTTTCTGATCTGGCTCACGAACTCAGAACTCCCCTAACTTCGATACGTCTGGTTGTCGAAACATTACAAGACCGGATGCAACCGCCCTTGGATCGTTGGGTTAACCGCCTGTTGCAGGAGGTTGACAGATTGATTCACTTAGTGCAAAGTTGGTTAGAACTCACTCAATTGGAAACCAACCCAACCATCCAACTGCATCGTCAAAAAGTGGAAGTGCGATCGCTGATTTTGTCTGTGTGGGAAACTTTAACACCCCTAGCACAGCGACATCAGATTCAGATAAGGTATTGTGGTCCAGAAAATATCTGGATCAACGCCGATGAATCTCGCATTTACCAGGTGTTTCTCAATTTGCTGGACAACAGTATCAAATACACTCTTCCAAGTACAACCATTCTCGTTGAAGCAAAAATCGTTCCGGGACAGAATAATCAGGAACCAACGCTAGAAATTGACATTATTGACTCTGGAATGGGTTTTTCCCAAGCAGATTTACCCCATGTGTTTGAGCGCTTTTACCGAGGGGATCAAGCACGCTCCCGTGTGACAGCCTCAGATAGTAATCCGGCTACAGGAACTGTTGGTAGTGGTTTGGGTTTGGCAATTGTCCAGCAAATTGTTCTAGCACATGGCGGTTCTATAAAAGCCATGAATCATCCGGAGACAGGCGGTGCTTGGTTGCAACTAGAACTACCTGGCATCGTGGCAAATTATGACAGCCAAGACTATATTTGAAAATATCTTCATGTTTGAGACTACAAGTGTGAAACTCCCCCTGTATAGTCCCAATCCTGACAGACCCCAGCTGGCTCGCGAAATTAGGCGCTTAGAGCAGGATGTGTTGCGTATGGGGGCTTTGGTGGAACAATCATTTCGCCTGAGCCACCAAGCCTTGTTTACTAGCAACCTGACAGCAGCTGAGGAACTTCCTGTATTAGATAAAAAAATTGATCGCTTTTATAGACAAATAGAATCAGACTGTACGGCAATCATGACGCTGCAAGCTCCTACAGCTCAAGATTTACGTTGTTTGAGTGCCTTTATGCAGCTCGTGCGCGATCTCGAACGTATTGGCGACTATGCCAAGGATTTGGCTGAAATTGCCATAAAAATCCTTCCATATCCGCCTCATCCCTGTGTACCAGAGATTGCAGTCATGTCTCACCATGCCCAAGCAATGTTAGCAACGAGCTTAGTGGCGTTGGCAGATTTAGATGAAGTCAACGGACGAGGTATAAAGCGACTCGATGATGCTGTAGATAGTGCTTATGAACGGCTTTATCAGACCTTAGCTCATCAAAAGTACGACCAAGGTGTCGTTGAGCCTATTTTGCTACTCGTACTGGCGATTCGTTGTTTGGAGCGCATGGCAGATCATGCAACCAACATTGGTCAACGTGTGGCATATATTGTGACTGGTCAACGGAGTTAGATATTCTTCATAGCCAGGAAGTAGGAGCGCAAGGTATTGTGCCGATATGGGTGTAAGCTATGGCGAAGCAGTTCCACTCTGCCTACAATCCCTCATTTGGAACGCCTTGGCTCCTCTGTGGGGACTCCGAATTGGTCACAAGCTGACTACTCTCTTCAAAATAGTACTTTAGATAGATGTATGCAAGATAGTTAAATATTAGATGTAATATAATTATTGCAAATTAGCTTGCTGCCCCTTAAAACGCATCAATCACCCTTCAATCGAAAAGACAAGCTAAAGGCAATACGTATTGCATATTAGTGACATCTTCCCGACGCTGACCTTACGGTACAGCGCGGGCTTCCCAATCTTACGGTTGGGCATTCCTGGTTCTTCTGCCTCCCTTACGAGAGTCAGATTTCGCCTCTGACCTAGATGAAGTTTCCTCCACCCCCGGCAGACCGACTGCACAGGCAGTTTCCATTCCGCAGAGTCCCTGCGTACTAATAAGCTCAAGACCACGTTGTCGCACTACTTCAGCAGCAGCGTGATCTCTGTCTGTTTTATAGCCACAAAAGTAACATTCGTGTATTCGTTGCGATAAGTCTTTTTTTCCAGTTTCCTCCAAACACATTGGACAAGTCTGAGACGTGCCATTCGGATTAACCTTCGCAAAGAATACACCCTTTTTCCAGCACACAAATTCAAGGATATTCAAGAACTGTCCAAAAGCAGCGTCGAGAGTATGTTTACACAACATTCCTCGACTCATTGCTTTCAAATTCAAATCTTCAGCAAATATCATCCCTACTTGCTTGTCGGAACACAGATGGTGTGCCGTCTTGTAGTGGTAGTTTTTGCGTGAGAAGGCTATATTGTTGTGATGCTTGGCAACCTTAGAGCGAGCTTTCTCGTAATTTGCAGACCGTTTCGTCTTTCTAGATAATCGGCGTTGGAGCAATTTCAGCTTCCTTTGCTTGTCTACAAAGAACCTGGGTCTACCGATGAATTCTCGCTCAGACGTTGTCAAGAATTTATTAAGCCCTAGATCAATCCCCACCGCTCGACCATGTGGTTGAACAGTAGGGATTTTTACATCGGATTCAATTGTGATCACAGCTTCCCATCGTACTGCTTTACGGATGATTCTTAGCTGTTTAACAACAAATCCTTCTGGGATTGGTCGATGTAAGTTAATGCGTACTAATCCTAATTTAGGAATCTTGACCTGCCACCCAGTAATAGCATCGGGAGCTATCTGAGGAAACAAGATTGATTTGAGTTGCCCGTACTTTTTGAATCTTGGAAAGCCAAATCCTCGTTTTTGAAAGAATTCCCAAGCATCGTGAAGTCGCCTGATGGTGGTTTGCAATACTTGTGATGGAACTTCACCAAGCCTTGGATATTCTTTCTTTGCCTGAGGCAGGGCATTTTGTTGCCGATAGTATCCAGGAAATGGAGCATCGGCGGCAATGATATATTCTGACGACACAGAACAACGATCTACTGCACACTTGCGTGAATTACACCAATCTTTGATTTCTCCCAGAGCATAGTTGTAACTACCACGACATATCTCTAGCCAGTCAAGAAGCTTAGCTTCTTGCTCAGCATCTGGATATAGTCGGTAGGTGTAGTTCAGAACTAGGCTCATGAATCAGGTTTTTATCAACGAAAACCATATTAACAGGAAAAGTCGAGATTCTAAATACCAATATTGCGGACATCGAGTCCCCAATATTGGCATGAGGGGTCCGTGTATCCCGACGCTGACCTTGCATGTACAGCGCGGGACTTACCGCCCCTCAAACTCCCCGTAAGTTAAAGCCCAAGGAAGAAGATGGAAGAAAGAACGAAGAAGGCAATTAGTAGCGGATCACAGACACAATTATAGACCGCGAATTTTCAACAGGCGTGTGATGTTTCCCCCGCTTGGTCAGAAAGAAGACCTTCTTCCTTGTAACCTGTTCCTTGTTAATTTGAAAATAGAAAGACACTACATTATCTTTGGCTTAAATATTCACTATTTAACAAAATTTTTACAAAAAACTTACCTATTCTTAAACTTTCCCGCTTAGATTAGGCAATGACCAGGTGAAAGTTGTGAGCTATCCAACAGATGGCTTCAGTGTAATCGATAAACCAGATGAGCATCACACGTCGGGATTTCCTGTTGTTGCTGGGAAGCAGCGCAGGTGCAGTAGCGCTCAATTCTTTAGTAGGATGCGAAAAAAAAATCGCAGTGCAACCTACCACAAAAGAAGTGAAAGCAGCATTTGCATTTCAACCAATTCAAGGTCCGATTCCCTTAGAAACAGCTGGGTTCCGACCCGAACAGCAAAAAGAGCAATATAGTGCCTATGAAGTGCGGGATGATTTGGTCTTGCCACAAGGATATCAGTACCAAGTGATTGCCGCATGGGGTGATAAAGTCGGTGATTCTCGTTTCGGTTACAACAACGACTATCTCTCTTTCGTCCCAACTGGTGACAATGAAGGGTATCTGTCAGTAAACTTTGAATACATCAGCGCCATACCTTGGATGCAAACTTACGAACAGGTGATTGGGAAATCACTGCCGTTTGATGAGGTAAAAGCAGCGCTGAAAGAAAACAAATCAGGAAAAAACGAGATAAATGCCTTTTCTTTGCCAGACTCAGACCCGATAAAAGCGAAAATACGGGAAATTAGCAAAGAAGCACTGCTAGACCAAGGATTGGGTGTTATCTCGATTCGCAAAACAACCGACGGAAAGTGGGAACGTACCAGTTCCAAAGCAGATAGACGAATTAGTGGGATCTCTGGTTTGGAAGATGGGCGTTATCTTAAAGCAACTGGACCTGCAGTAGCGATTTTTCGCAAGCAACAGGGATTAGGATACGTAGATAAGTTAGGCGATCGCATTATTGGTTCTTATGGTAACTGCGCTGGTGGAACCACACCTTGGGGTACAGTCCTCAGCGCTGAAGAAAACTTTCAGGCACAAGTCCCAGAACCAGTGTATGCTGATGGCACGTCGTTTGACCCCAGCAAGCAACCATTCGCTTTAGGTGATGAGGAACTCTTCGGACAAGGTAACGTTTTTGGATTAGCAGGAAATAAATATGGTTGGATCGTCGAAGTCGATCCCGCTAATCCCAACGACTACGGAACCAAACACACTTGGCTGGGACGCTATCACCACGAAGCGGTGGGTGTGCGGACAGAGGCGGGGAAACCATTGGCTTTTTATTCAGGATGCGATCGCCGAGGCGGACACATTTACAAATTTGTCAGCCGCGATCAGGTGAACGACCCCAAAGACAAAGCGAATTCCCGGTTACTTTCCCAAGGAATGCTCTACGTTGCAAAATTCAACCCTGATGGTACAGGTCGTTGGATACCTTTAAAAGCTGACACACCAATCAATCCAGACCTTCCTAGCACAATTGCTGGAAACCTGATTCGTTTGCCCAAAGGTCCTGCAAAAGCTCAAGAAAAAGGAAGACAAAGTTTCCAGCCGTTACCGCCGCGTGTCGAAGGCGGTGATTTTGAAGTGAGTAAGGACGAGGAAATTGCTCAGTACAAGCAAAGGTTCAAAAAACTGGGCGATCTTTACATTGGAAACCCAGAAGAACAACAAGGTGCCATTCTCATTGACGCTCATTATGCCGCCAATGCTGCTGGTGCAACCTGCACAGCTCGTCCTGAAGATACAGAAATTGCTCCTAATGGAGACTTGTACATTAGCTTCACCTCTGGTTCTCCCGACGATGAAGGTGGTCCAGATATACGAGTTTTCAAAGGTCCCAAAGACGAAACACCCTACGAGTATGGCTGGGTGATGCGCCTCACAGAAGACGGTAACAATCCAGCCGCAAATACCTTTCGCTGGCAAATGGTAGCAACTGGCGGTGAGCCATCTGTGGGTGGTTTGGGTTTTGCTAATCCGGATAATTTACTGCTAGATAACAACGGCAATATCTGGATGGTAACAGATATGTCCACCAGCAAAATGAATAAATCTGTCAAAAGCCGCACAAATGACAAGGGAAAACCAGCAAATCTATCTGGTTTGTTTGGTAACAACGCCCTTTGGTACATTCCCACAAGCGGGGAGGATGCAGGTAAAGCTTTTCTCTTTAGTATCGGACCAATGGAATGCGAAACCACAGGACCTTGCTTCGCTCCGGATCAGCAAACTATGTTTCTTTCTATACAGCATCCTGGAGAAGCCAATGGAACTCGTAAAAACCAGGCTTCTGAAACCAGAGAATTTCTGATCACAACTACGACAGGTGAAGAATTTTTACAATCTCGTCAGGTTCCTATTGGTTCCAATTGGCCCAACAAAAATCCTGATGCACCGCCCAAACCAGCAGTTGTTGCTATCTCAAAATCCCAATTAACTTGACAAATAACATGAAAAATGTTATCGTATTCTGCTATCTGTATTTGTTTTTTTCTGGTCAGAGAATTACTTTTTATACACGCATTTTTGCTTTTTAGATCATTTCTAAACAAATGTTTAGAAATAAAAATAACACAAGGCATCAACTTTACACGAGAATGATTTCATATCAGACAACAACAGTATGCTCTGAACACTAGTTAACCGTATGAGTTGTTGTTACATACCTACCGTCAACTCAACTTTTTCACTGGTTAGCGTGTTTCCAGCAATCATAGAGTCTGAATTGTTAGTTATTAACCCACTTTTACTATTTTAGTCAACTAGCCTAATGCTGTTCTTAAGCTATCAAAGTCTTCCAACTGCTGAAATCTACCTTATGGCTTAGCTTGATCCCAAGGAGGGCCAGTGTTTCACTGAACCAATTTCGTCATGAGGCAACATCTGATGCCAACTACCCCAGATGGCGAGCACAACACAAGAAATTGAGCACTTAATTAGTTTTAGTCTACAAAATATCATGATGTATTCCACAAGTCGTTCTCAAAATTCTGCCCAGTCTCATCATTCTTCCTCTACTGGACAATTGCCGCAACGACTGCTGACGCGACGCGAAATTATTCCGGCGCGGAATGACGTACTGTGGCGGATTGAGCGCGGAGCAGTTCGCACATTAACCTGGAGTGAAGACGGAACGTTTATCACTTTGGGTTATTGGGGAACTGGGGATTTGGTTGGTTATCCTTTGTCCAAAGTCAAGCCTTATCAAATTGAATGCCTGACTAGTGTCGAAGTGAGTGTCGTACCACCTCATTTGTGGAATCAGGATGTCGAGGCTCTATTGTCTCACATCCAACAGGCAGAAGAATTACTGAGCATCGTACACCGTAAGCCAATGTCTTTGCGCTTATGGCAATTTCTGGTCTGGCTAAGTGAAAAGTTCGGTCGCGACGTCGAGCAAGGAAAGCTCATCGACCTCAATGTGACTCATCAAGAAATGGCAGAGGTGCTAAATACAACAAGGGTAACCGTAACTCGACTGCTCCAGCAGTTTGAGGAAGAAGGAACCCTTGTACGTCACAAACGTCGCATTATTCTGCGTTTATCAAATAAAGAATGCAAATAGCGATCATGAAAAATAAGTGGTGATTAACTTGTTTTAATCACCACTCACATCTGGTACAATTCTGACAGAAAATCATTAGTAAATTCCCAAAAAATTATGTGCTTTAGGGAATTATACCATGATTAAGTCGGTAGGTGTGAGTGAGACATAAATCATGAAGAAACTATTTAAGGCTAAAAACTTTTTCAAGCTGAGTCCAGTTGTTGTCGCCGCCACATTTTTCGCAGCAAATAGCGCTATGGCTTCTGAAGTCAACGAACAGGTGACTTCCGTGTCCCAGTTGACGGCACAATCTGACAACCTCGGCCAAGTAACATCTGTTTCTCAGTTTTCCGACGTACAACCAACAGACTGGGCATTCCAAGCATTGCAGTCTCTGGTAGAGCGCTACGGTTGTATTGCTGGTTATCCCAATGGGACTTATCGCGGGAACCGTGCTTTGACCCGTTATGAGTTTGCCGCTGGTTTGAATGCTTGTTTGGATCGCGTTAACGAACTGATTGCAACAGCTACCGCTGATTTGGTAAGAAAAGAAGACTTAGCTACCTTGCAGCGCTTGCAAGAAGAATTCTCTGCTGAATTGGCTACCCTACGCGGTCGTGTCGATGCTTTAGAAGCTCGTACTGCTGAGTTGGAAGCAAATCAATTCTCCACTACCACCAAACTGGTTGGGGAAGCAATTTTCAACATATCTGATATCTTTGGTAGCGATGAGCGGGCTGTTCCCTCTGGTGTCCCCCAGGCAACAGCTCAAGACTTGGATTCCAACACCATTTTCTCTAACCGAGTTCGTTTGAACTTGAACACCAGCTTCTTTGGCACAGACCAGTTGCAAACCCGTTTGCAGGCTCGCAATACTACCCCATACGGTACAAACGTAACGGGTACAGACATGACCCGCTTGGCATTTGATGGAGATGGCAGGAATAACGGACAAGTCGGTGCTAACGACATTGAGATTGACAAACTTAACTATGCATTTAACTTAAGTGAGGCTATACGCATCAAGGTTGATGCATTTGGTGGTGAGTTCTACGAGAACATCAACACCTTCAACCCAGACCTCGCCAGTTCTGGTAGAGGTGCTATCTCCCGCTTTGGTCGCTTCAACCCTATTTATCGCCAAGGTAATGGTGGTGCAGGTGCGACAATTAACCTGAATCCCAAAGGACCTATCACTATATCAGCGGGTTATCTAGCTAACAGAGCTAATAACCCTAACGATGGCTCAGGTCTTTTCGATGGTAGCTATGCAGCGATCGGTCAGATAGCCTTCCAGCCCAATCAAGCGTTCAACATCGGTTTGACCTACGCTCATACCTATCTAAATACAGGAGGTGCTGTTAATGTTAATAATATTGGTGGTAATCTCCTCTTTGACGCCACTGGTAGTCAGTATGCCAATAACCCCTTCGGTGGTAATGCTCTGAGTTCTGACCACTACGCCGTAGAAGCCGCCTTGAGACTAGGACCCAGAATTACGATTGCTGGTTGGTATGGTTACAGTGAGGCACAAGGTAAGGGGGCTGCAAGTGGTAATAATGCATACTTTGAGAACTATGGTGCTACCCTCTCTTTCAGAGACTTTGGCCCACAAGGTAGCGTGCTTGCTTTTATCTTTGGTCAACCCCCCAAAGCAACTGGTAACGATTTCGTCCAAGCTAATGGCGTTCGTCGTCAAGATAGGGATACGACATATCACTTAGAGGCGCTGTACAAACTGCAACTGACTGACAATATTGCTGTCACCCCTGGTGTATTAGTTATCTTGAACCCAGAACACAACGACAACAACGACACCATTTATGTAGGTACACTGCGTACCACCTTCACTTTCTAAAATTAGTGATACGGCAACCCTCACCCTTATGAAATGGGGTTTTGCAAACAAAGCCTGCGAAAGCAGGCTTTTTCAATATGACCGAAAATCGGAGGGCGCAGAGCAAATAAATTCTATGATGCTGTTGGTCAATTCGCCAGGGATATTACCCCTCACCCTCCCTCGTTCCCAGGTTTTGCCTGGGAATGCTTTTTTTTGGAGGCTCCTGCCTCCTCCAAACACGAGAGGCAAGAGCCTAGGAATGACAACGTTCCCAGGCGGTAGCCTGGGAACGAGAGATCGGGGGGTCTAATCCCCTATAAATTCGCCTACAGCATCATAAATTTAGGGGTCTTACTTGCGGACGCCTCATTTTCTTACGTACAGATAAATACACACTTTCAAACCGTCGTTAGGGACTTCCAAATTAAAAAATATCCAACTTTTTTTGTGGGAGTGGCACTAAACGCCCGTCTTATAAACTGGGCGGGCTGTCCGGCCCACCCCACAAGATTGGATAATTTATTTGTTGAAATCCCTTATGGGGCAATACGGTTTAGTTAAGGTTGATGTGTAATATCATGTTCGGCTAATTAGTTATGATTTCCACGTTGACTGCACCCCACCCCTTTATCCCCTCCCCGCTCGCGGGGAGGGGAGCCTAAGCGCAGCTTTGGCGGGGTGGGGTTCTTCAAAAATGATAAGTAATCAACCGAACCTGATATAAAAAATCACGTATGTAGAGACGCTTCAAACAGCGCGTTTCTAGATTCTGTTCTTGATAAGGGTTCTGGTCTTATCACCAAGCGTATCGATTTATGGGTTTTTCGGTTTTTGTACAGATGTGGGAATCATCACTAATTAACCTGAGTTGATATTATATCTGGCTTTCTTAATTTTGAATTTTGAATTTTGAATTTTGAATTCGTATAAGGCCTCCGCAGCGCAAATAGGTGAATGTGTTCGATCCAATTGAAAATCGCTATAAATATATAAAGTTCTATCTACGGTGTCGGTCTGGAAACTATCCGTATCCTAGTGAAGTCCTCCTCTGTTGCTATTACACTCAATTCATTGACGATGCAACCACCCATTACAGCTGACACTGTTTTGCAAAACCGTTACCGGATCACTCAAACTCTGGGTCAGGGCGGATTTGGTAGAACCTATCTCGCTCAAGACCAAAGACGCTTTAACGAACTTTGTGCCATTAAGGAATTAATTCCAACAGTAACGGGGGGTTACGCTTGGGAGAAGGCAAAAGAACTGTTTGAGCGAGAAGCCGCAATTTTGTATCAAATACAACACCCACAAGTGCCTCAATTCCGGGAGAGATTTGAACAAGACCAGCGCTTGTTTTTGGTACAAGATTATGTTGCCGGAAAAACTTATCGTACTTTATTTGATGAGCGCAAAGCCTCTGGTGGTGTATTTACGGAAGATGAAGTGTGGCAACTGATGCGCTCTTTGTTACCAGTGTTGGAGTATCTTCACAGCCAAGGAATTATTCACCGGGATATCGCACCAGATAATATTATTCTGCGAGACAAGGACAATTTACCAGTTTTAATCGACTTTGGGGTAGTCAAAGAACTGGCAACGAAGTTAAAATCTCCAGATAAGACAACGCCAGCAACCACTGTAGGAAAATATGGTTATGCCCCTAGTGAGCAAATCCAGACAGGTCGAGCATATCCTAGCAGTGATTTGTATGCACTAGCCGTGACAGCAATCGTGTTGCTGACTGGGAAAGAACCTCAAGATTTATTCGATGAACACCATCTTACTTGGAAGTGGCAACCCTGGGTGAGCGTCAATCCACAATTTGCCTCTGTGTTGAATCGGATGTTAAATGCAAAACCGGGCGATCGCTACCAAAATGCTGCTGATGTATTACAAGTATTACAAAAATTACAAGCGCCGCAACAACCCAAGGTTTCAACTCCTAATCTTTCCAATGTACAAACAATTGCCGTTGGTCGCCGCCCTGATCCAGTACAACCATCAGTACAACCATCTGCTCCCAACAAACCTAAGCCAGTCATTCCACAACAGACTAGCCGTTCAGTTTTAGATAATCCTTTGGCACTTTTAGGAATCACGATTATTGTTATTCTTGTCGCTGGATTCACTTCTTGGGCGGTGGTGATGTCCATCCGTAATAAGTCACAAGCAACACCAGAAACCGCATCAACACAGCCGCAAACTTTCCCTTCACCTGTGATTCCTGGTGAAACTACGTTAACACCTACACCCACATCCACGCCGACACCCACACCTACACCCACACCTATCAACAATGAACCTGTCGTCTATAGCAAGCGCCTAAATTTTGGAACATCTAACACTGCTAACGTTGAGGGAACTCTCAAAGCGAATCAAACAATTGAGTACACTTTTTCTGGTGAAGAAGGGCAACAGTTAACAGTATTGCTTGCCCAAAAAGGCAGTGTTTTGCTATCAGTTTTGGCTCCAAATCAAGAACCAATCGACAATGCTGCCAGAGAGTTTTCATTTTACCAAAGAACATTGCCTTTTACTGGGAAATACACGATTCAGGTACGTCCTGTCCCAGAACTTCCTCAAAGCAATTACAGTTTTAGTGTTGGATTAGAAAACCCCGTCCAACCCACACCCACACCCACAGAAACCCCACCTTCACCCACACCCACAGAAACCCCACCTTCACCCACACCCACAGAAACCCCACCTTCACCTACACCGACACCCACAGACATCTCACCTTCACCCACACCCACAGAACCGCCGTCCACAGTTCCTCCTCTTGACCAACAAAATAACCCGCCTGTTACTGAAACACCCAACCCTGTTCCTGGTCAAACAGGTACGCAGCCAAGGCTGTAGAGCTTGATGCAAAAATCACATTAAATTTATGCTAAATTTCCATAGTATGGAATGATAAGCGATTTATCATAGTTACTGTTAAAAATTAGTTATTACCTAGTAATGACTAATAACTAATGACTGATAAACTGTTGAACGCACTGCTGGTTACAGGGACGGATACAGAGGTTGGCAAAACTGTTTTAACGACAGCATTGGCAGCTTACTGGCAAAAATATCATTCTTCCCGCAGCTTGGGAATTATGAAACTGATGCAATCGGGAGAGGGCGATCGCGAGTGGTATCAAAAGCTGTTTTCTTTAGATCAATCTCCTGAAGAACTGACACCTTTATATTTTCAAGCACCCCTAGCCCCTCCCATTGCTGCAGCAAAAGAAAATAAAACTATCGATTTAGCAAAAGTGTGGCAAACTTTTACAGCTTTGCGTCAACGCCGTGATTTTCTATTATTAGAAGCTTTAGGAGGATTAGGTTCGCCAGTCACAAATGAACTCACAGTCGCTGACTTAGCGGGAGAATGGCACTTACCTACGGTGTTGGTTGTACCCGTCAAATTGGGTGCAATAGCCCAAGCAGTCGCGAATGTGGCTTTAGCACGACAATTACGAGTGAATTTAAAAGGAATTATTCTCAACTGCGTTCAACCTCGAACAAATGCAGAAATTGCTGACTGGACACCAATAGAGTTGATAGAATCGCTGACTTACATTCCGGTTTTGGGCTGCTTACCGTATCTGGATAATCTAACTGATTTGGAAAAAATGGCACAAGTCGCATCAAATTTAGATTTAGAACGATTGCTACCTTTTGCAAAAGTTTAAAGCGTAAAAATAAAAATACTCAGCCGTCATTTAAATTTAAAAAATGTGAGACATGGTTTCTACATTCCCAAATCCCTCTTCTGTTGATTTATCTCGCGTCCGACTCTCCATCCGTTCACTGCAACCACAACTTGTGGAGTGGCGACGGGGGTTGCATCAAAAACCAGAATTGGGTTTCCAAGAAAAACTAACCGCCCAGTTTGTCTCGCAGAAATTGCAAGAATGGGGAATTGAGCATCAAACTGGCATTGCCGAAACTGGCATTGTCGCCACCATTCATGGTAACAACAGCACTCAAAAAGTGTTGGCGATTCGGGCAGATATGGATGCTTTGCCTATTCAAGAACTCAACGAGGTACCCTACTGCTCACAACACGATGGAGTCATGCACGCTTGTGGACATGACGGACATACAGCGATCGCCCTAGGAACAGCATACTATCTCCACCAACATCGAGACACTTTTGGTGGTACTGTCAAAATTATCTTTCAGCCAGCGGAAGAAGGACCAGGAGGCGCAAAGCCGATGATAGAAGCCGGGGTGTTGAAAAACCCCGATGTTGACGCAATTATCGGTTTGCACCTTTGGAATAATTTGCCTTTAGGGACGATAGGTGTCCGCGCTGGTGCATTGATGGCAGCTGTAGAATTATTCCGATGCACAGTGTTGGGCAAAGGCGGGCACGGTGCGATGCCTCATCAAACCATTGATTCGATTGTGGTTGCTGCACAAATTATCAATGCCCTGCAAACCATTGTTGCTCGTAATGTCAATCCGATTGATTCAGCAGTGGTGACAGTCGGTGAATTGCATGCTGGAACAGCAGAAAACGTGATTGCTGATACAGCTTGGATGCGTGGTACAGTACGCTATTTTAATCCAGAATTGAAAGGCTTGTTCCAACAGCGAGTCGAGCAAATTATTGCAGGAATCTGTCAAAGTCATAGCGCAAGGTATGACTTGGATTATTGGTCACTTTACCCACCAGTAATTAATGATGCTACCATAGCCGAGCTGGTACGCTCAGTAGCGCAAGAAGTCGTGGAAACCCCTGTGGGTGTGGTTCCTGAATGCCAAACAATGGGCGGCGAGGATATGTCTTACTTCTTGCAAGAAGTTCCTGGTTGCTATTTCTTCCTTGGTTCCGCTAATCCTGAAAAAGGCTTGGCGTATCCTCATCATCATCCCCGGTTTGATTTTGATGAAACCGTCTTGCCGATGGGTGTAGAGATGTTTGCTCGCTGCGTCGAAAAATTCTGTAATTGATAAAGGTAGATGGGTATAAATAAATAGCGGGTAAGAGGACTAATGGCTTATGGTTAATCGTTCACTTAACAATTAGCAATTAGTAACCTCTGCCAGTTACTTTTGGCATGAGTTCGATCTCCAAAGATTCATCTCCCATGAAGCCGATAATGATCAACAGCACTGCGGAATTCCTGGCTGTCGCCCAAAAGCACGGTCTTCGACTGAACGCCGAAAATGTAGAAATCAACGCATCAGGAGTCGATTTCCTCGTTGCGTTTGCCACTGACGAAGACGGCATTCCATGGGTGTTACGAGCACCCAGGCGACCCGACGTCATCGAAAGGGCAGTCAACGAAAACCGAGTGCTGGATCTGCTGCGCAAGCACCTCCGAGTCGCCGTGCCGGAATGGCGAGTGAACACAGAAGAGCTGATCGCCTACCCCAGACTTGCCGGTACTCCTGCCGCTACCGTGAATCCGGTAGCCAAGAATTACGATTGGTACATCGACCAGCAGTCGCCCCCCGTCGCCTTCGTTGATTCGTTGGCTCTTGCGATCGCGGCTCTGCACGCGATTGACCACGATGCGGCGTCCGAAGCTGGCGTCCGGGTGCTGCAGCCTACCGAGGTTCGGCAGTCGTTCGCCAAGAAGATGGATAAGGCGAAACCTCTGCTGGGAGTCTCGGAGTTGATCTGGCAGAGGTGGCAGAACTGGCTCGCCGACGACACATACTGGCCCAAGCACTCAGCACTGATCCACGGCGACCTGCACCCAGGGCACATATTGGTTGACCAGGACCATCGGGTAACCGGACTGCTGGACTGGACAGAAGCCGAGGTTGCCGATCCAGCGACGGACTTTGCCGCGTACTACGCCATTTTCGGTGAGTCTGCCCTTGCTCATCTGCTTCAACGGTACCAGGACGCTGGAGGTCGGGTGTGGCCTCGGATGCACGATCACATTGTCGAACTGTATTGCGCCTGCCCTGTCGCGGTCGCGATGTTCGCGTTGCTGACGGGTGATGACGCCTACCTAGAGTCGGCGCAGATGATGCTGTCCGCACATGAACAGCAAATGGCTGGTTTGCGATGAATTCCCTTGCATCGCACCAGACACCATGCGTATTTCTAGTGGTTTGTTTCATTAGTTTTGATATGTCGTAAAAGTGAGATCCCCGACTTCTTTAAGAAGTCGGGGATCTTGTAACCCATCAGAATTAATGCCATGAACCACTAGTTTAAATACAGTCGAGCGCTTTTTTTTGTGTTTTTTTAACCCTGTCGAACTCACGTACTTTTATTTCTACCCATCTACTCAATCCATGAATTCCCCAACATTAGATCCATCTGTCGCCTCTGCACTAGCAGACTTTGAGAAATCCAACGCGCCCAGTGTTTGGTCGAGTTTAGATAAAAACCAAGTGCTGGCAGAGATAAAAATGCGCCTTCTTGACCCGTTTCAAGTCAACCAAGGTCAACAACCATTTTGCGGTCCTGCATCAATTTTATTTGAGTTAGTTCGCAAACAGCCGCTGCGCTATGTGCAAATTTGCCGGAGTTTGTTTGAAACTGGTAGTTTTCAAGGGCAAACCAGACGCATTGAAACGTTGTATAGGTTGCGTCAAAGCCGAGGCAGACTACGAATGGGGCAAGCCGATTGGATGATTTTGGCAACGCTACGGGATTCAGAAAACCTACTTTTTTCTGTTGAACCAGACGGTCCGGATATACTGAGAAATTTGGCAGGTATGACCAAATCCTGGGAGATGAAAGGCTGGACACAGGAAGTACTAGGTTATCGCAAAGTAAAGCACATTCCTACTTACCTATACGGCGAATTCGACGTTTTGAATGAAGCTGCAGCAGTTATTGCCTCTGGTGGTGTGGTTTTCGCTTTGATCACCGCCGCAGGTTTACTAGGCACTGGCAACAAACCCCTTTTACCTTACCCGAATCACTGGATTACCTTACTTGGAAATATTTCGATTCAAGGGGGTGATTGGTTAGACAAAGAAAGGGGACGCATCAGCTTGGATGTCTACTCTTGGGCGAGAAAATATCATATTGACCTGGATGAGGAACCATTCGAGGATTATTTCTGGGGTGTTGTCATGGGTTCGATGTGATGTCATTGGCAATGCAAAATGTTTAGCCCAAATCACGCACATAAGCAAGAGCGAAAATACTTAAAAATAAGAAGAGTTGCAATGGCAATCCCAGCACCCGCATAAAACACGCCACTGATTCCGCCAATGCCAAAGGCAATTCCCATCAGCACCGGTCCTAGTATTCGTCCTAAATTGCAAAATGCCCCGTTGACCGAAATGACCGTAGCCAAATACTCCTTGGATGCTCGCGCCGCCACGAGTGATAGGATAATGGGGGAACAAATCCCAAAGCCAATTCCAAACATCACGGTTTGGATTAAGAGTGACCAAAGATTGGATACAAATGGCACGCTCAATAGAGCTACAGCATAGAAAACAAAAGATGCTTTAATTAAAGTTGTTTCTGGAAACCGTCTTGCCAGTCTTCCTACCTGTGAAGCTGCGATCGCAATTGCCATAGGTATGCTAGCAAGTATCAGTCCAATGACGAAACTGGATGATTGAAATAAATGTGCTATCAAAAGTGGTAAATAAGTTCTAAAGGCTCCATAGAGGAGCATGAATTGAGCGGTGCTGGCAATGAAAAGTGCTGCAAGTTGGGGATTTTTAAGGGTTTTTAAGGCATAAAGCCAATCCACTTTGGGAGGTTTTTCTCTTGCCGATTCAGGATTTTTGAGTCCAAACCACACCAGGAGTGCTACTGGGATAGCTGCTAAGGATAGAAAAAAGGGATAATGCCAGCCCAAAACTGCTAGTGCGCCGCCAATAATGGAATAAGTTGCTGTGCTGGCATTGATGATACTGGTGTTGTAACCAATCGCAGTCGTGCGTCTCGTTCCTGAATACAAATCGCTGATGAGTGCAATGGTGAGAGAATGCAAAGAAGCACCACCAATTCCCTGAAGAAAACAGAAAAACAGCAAAACGTTAAAGTCACGGGCAAAGGCGCAAGCTGTGCCAGCAATTCCAAACAATACCAGAGAAGGAACAAGAATTTTCTTTCTGCCAAAGCGATCGGCAAGCACTCCAACCACAGGTCCTAATACAAGAGATGGAAGGGAGAAGACTGAGATTAATAAACCAATCTTTTGTGGAGGTACGTTTAACGCCTGGATAATCTTGGGAAAAGCCGGAGGGACGCTAGCAAGTACGAGAAAGGTGATGAGAGAAACTGCAAAAATGATGAGCAGATTTTTGTCTTGATAGAGTGGCGTTTGGTTCTCTTGCTGATGCTCGGTGCTTGCTGATCGCATAAAATTGGTCTCTGCAATAATTTCAACAGCACCTAGATATCTTACTAAATTTTCGACCCTCTCAAGCTAAAGCGCTTGGAAGTAGCAGCTACACAAAAGCTTGTCCGCCTACGCGGACTCATACCGGAAACCAAGTAAAAGTCACTCACAAGTCAGAACAAGTCAGAACAAGTCAGTCAGTAACTCAGGTAGCAGTAGATTTTAATAAATTTGTAGAGATAAGTTCGTACAATATGCTCTCATCCCAAAAACAAGACTACCTTTAGAAAAGAGAACAAACTGTGATGGTATCACAAGCTACCGCTTTTCTAGGGTATGTTGCTAGACGGTTGGGTTCTATTTTCGTTTTGCATGAATTCAGGAGAAATGAATTCATGCAACGACGCGTTCCTGATATCTTGCACCATTGTCAAAAAGACCAAAAAAACTAGGTTTTTGAACGATAAACTAAGGTTTTAAGGCTCTATAGTTAACATGACAGCACTCATATGAAAGAGAAATTCCATTATCGATTAAATTTATTTCTTCTGTGGGTACCGATAACAATTTTATTAAATAGTTGTGGCTCAGATTTTAAATCTGTTGAAAATTTTGTCAATGAGCATCAGACTAACATTAAAAATTATTCTGATACTTTGGCACAAGATATTTATGAATCTTGTTTAAGAAGAACTCACTACATTATTTTAACGACTCTTGAAGGGCCAGATATACGCGAAGATACATTAGAGGGATGTAATACTGACAATAAACCCAATGTCAGTAGAGTAAAAGACGCTAATGATCTATTACTTCAATATATGAAAAGACTTGGTCAAGTAGCCAGTGGTCGGACAGTTTCTTTTAATGAAAATATTGATAATCTTCAAACTGCATTAGTAAATTTAAAGGTAGGAACTTTTGTATTTCCTAAACCCACTGTTGAAGCTGGAACTAGTATTTTCCGAATTTTAGTTAATACATTCTCAAAAGAAAAAAGAGGAAGAGGTCTTAAAAAAGCCATTTTATGTGGTAATGAATCTTTACAAGCCTATATTACAGGAAATCCTACTTTTGATGAGAAACAGCCGCCTAGTGAAGGTTTAATCAAATTAGCTCAAGACGGTTATATTGAGGGAATACTTGAGATTGAGAAATCCCAAATTAACAGTTACTATAAAACTTATTTTTCCAATATTAGACAATCAAATGGCTTGCCAATATCTACTGCTTTAGAAGTCGAAAAAGATTACAACAAGGCGATGGAAATAGTTCAAGAAAAAAATGATAATGCTCAAAATTATATTAGTGTGCTTCAAGCAACGGCTCAAGCTCATAATCAGCTAAAAAATGAGTTTTTAGGGAAAGGAGAAAATGCAATTGGTCAAGAAGAAGTAAAAGAACTATGTCAAAGTGTTTTCGCAGGTAGAGAAAGTGATTTAGAAAAAAGCAAACAAAATACAAAATTGGACATAAATGAGCAACAAATGAGAAAAGCTCAAGAAATTTTGAGCCATTATTCTCAGAAATTAAAAATTTTGCAGAATGATTTAGAAAAAGAGAGTGATATAAAAATATAGGAGATTTACAAATGTCTAATGAATTTTTGACAAAACAAGATTTACTTTTCTTAACAAAGAAAACTGTTGAGCTAGTAAACAAATCAACAAATCAAAGAATAAAATTACTTGATTTAGATATCATAGATAACAACCAAAATACATTTATTTCTAATGAAGAAGCCAAGCTTTTAAATGAAGCTAATAGAGCAGCAAATCTGGCTATTAAAACTATAACTACTGACTTAAAGAACAGTGAAGCGTCAAAAGTTTTACAAAAAACAATAATCGATTTACAAGAAGTCATTGAGCAATTAGAAAAGTTTAATATCTTTATTGGAATTTTTGCAAAATTAATTACCGTCTTTTCAAGAATTAATCAAGTTATAGCAGCAGGTGGAGGAGCAGTTGTTGTCATTAGCTCTTTAGTTGACGAGTTAATAAAATTATCGAATTCTGTAGGAGAGCGAGGTGGTGGCAATAATGAAGATTATGTACCAGGCACAATATAGATAGGGTGCGAGTCAATACTGCGTAGGATTTGCCCTGAATTCAAATTCGGGCTGAAAGCTTAAACCCGTTAAAACGGGTTAAAAACCATATACAGTCAGATAAATCTGACTTTAGCTAAAAACTGCGAAATTTATTTCTTGGCTCTATCCCTTGCAGTATTGGGGTGCGGGTTCCTTCATTGCATAAGTCAAATTTAGTGTCACCTATATAACTTTAGTGAAGTATGGCTTTTTTGCTGACTCACGAACTCCGTCTCTAAGTTTTCCTTAACTGCATTTGTAGAGTGTTGTGTAGGGGGTTAGGGGTGGAATTACAAAGCGTACAGTACCTAAGCGAGAGCTGCTGTCGAAAAAAGCTAATGAGGTAAAATACCCATGACTAAAAATATTTACGCTTTGCTAGTTGCTATTGACAAATATCATCCTGCTTCAAGAGTTGGTTCCTTAAGCGGTTGCGTAAACGATATTGATGCTGTAGAAGCATATCTACAAGAGAGAGTTGCTCAAGATGGCAAGTGGGAAGTTAAAATTTTGATACTCAAAAATCAAGATGCAACTCGTGAGGCGATTATTAATGGTTTTCAGCACCACTTATGCAAAGCTAACAATGATGATGTAGCACTATTTTACTACGCAGGTCATGGTTCTTATGAAACAACTCCTCCAGAGTTTTGGGATATTGAACAAGACCGCCAACACGAAACTATAGTCTGCTATGATAGTCGTACAGAAAATGTTTCGGATTTAGCTGACAAGGAATTGGGGTATTTAATCTCCAAAGTGGCGCAGAAAAATCCACATATGATGGTTATCATGGATTGCTGTCACTCTGCTACGGGAACAAGAGACCCAGAAGTGACAGTGCGTCAGGCAGCGATAAATGCAAAACAGCGAACTTTAGACAGCTTTATTTTTGCTCAAGACCAACCTGCATTAAACCAGTTGTTAAGTAATCAGACGACACGTGTTGAGTGGTTAAAAGCAAGGCACATTTCCCTTGCTGCTTGTCGAGCCGACCAAGTAGCAGAAGAATTTAGAGATAAAGATGGTAAAAAAAGAGGAGTTTTTTCTTATTTCCTGTTAGAAACATTACAAAAAACTAATGGAAATTTGACATACCAAGATTTACTGAGAAATGTTAATGCTTTAGTCAATGGCAAAGCTCAAAAGGGACAATCTCCGCAAGTAGAAGCTGTTTTCAAGGATGATTTAAACCAACTATTTTTAGGTGGTGCTATTAGTGAACGTCCTCCCTACTTTACTCTGGCATTTAACAAGCAGAAATATAACAATTGGATAATTCAAGGCGGTGCTTTGCATGGTATTCCCAAACCAAATGCAGGAGGAAATACTTTATTAACCATTTTCCCTGCTGGAAGTACAACAGAGTCTTTGCGCCAAATGTCCAATAAGCTAGCAGTAGCAAAAGTCACTCAGGTGCTACCACAAATTAGCAAAGTGGAAATAACAGAAGGCAGTGATAAATTATCGGAAAATGAGACTTATTGGGCAGTTGTCACCAGTTTACCAATCGAACCATTAAAGGTAAATATTCACGGAGAAGTTAGTGAAGAAAAAGGTATTGAACTGGCAATTCAAGCATTGAAAACAGCAAGTTTTGGAGACAAACCATCTTTGTTTGTTCAGCAAGTTGAAGAAGCAAAAGATGCGGATTATTTCTTGTTTGCCCGCAATAGTCAATACTGGATTACTCAACATGATAAGCGTCCTCTAATTGCTCCCGTACCGGAAAAACCAGACCAAAATGGGTACACGCCGGAAGTGGCAAGGGATGCTATTCTACGTTTAGAATCCATCGCCCGTTGGAATAATATCCTTGAACTAAAAAACCTAGCCACAAGTAAAATTAGCTATGAAGATGTGGAAATAGAAATTCTTGTTGTGGAAGGGAAAGATTCATCTTCATCCATATCAGATATGCGTTTAGAGTACACCTATGATGAAAATTATTGGGATGAAGACACTGGTGAACATTGGAAACCAATTACCTTGAAAATTAAACTAACAAATCACAGCAGAAAAACACTGTATTGTAATGTCCTAGTCCTGTCAGAAAATTACGAAGTAAGTATACCTTTTTTTTCAGAAGAGAGTAGTTTTCAATTAACACCAAAAGGCTCAGGAGCAGGCTCAACACGTAGCACGGAAGATTTGCCTGTTTTTATCCCTGTAGAATACTTAAAGCAGGGAATTACTGAGTACAAAGATATATTGAAATTAATTGTCAGCACTTCCGAGTTTGATGCTAGCATACTGAAGCAAGATGGATTGAACCCTCCACCATCCCCAACTCGTTCTGTCGGTTCGCTAGGTATTCTAGATAGATTGATGGAGCAAGTAAATTCCCGTCAATTCAAGAATAATTCTGGGGGAAATTATGATGATTGGATGACCAAGCAAGTTACACTGACTTACGTGCGTCCACAAGATACTAAACAGATTAAGCAAGGTGAAAGCACCACCTTACTTGATGAAGTAGTGGAACTACAGCCCCATCCTAGTTTACAGGCAAACGCAAACCTAACTACCGTCCCACAAATCACCAGAGATGTGGCTAATCCAGTTTTACCACCTATCTTGGTGCAAGACCCAACGGTATCCCAACCTTTCCAATTTACTACTAGTCGAGGTAGCGACCCAGGACTGAGTGTTTTAGAGTTAACGGAAGTAGAAAATCACGCATCTGTTACACCAGAAACACCGCTAAAATTATTAGTAAATACAACCTTGGAAGAAAAGGAACATATTGTACCGTTAGCTTACGACGGTGAGTTTTATCTCCCTTTAGGTCGAGGATTAAAAACAGAAGATGGCAAGACAGAAATTCGCTTAGAGAGTTTACCGAGCCCAACAAATAGTAGCCGTAGTGCATCTGGCTCAATCAAAATTTTATTCCAAAAACTGGTCACTCAACCATTAGGTGCTCCCTTTGAATACCCAATTTTAGCCATAGCTGATATTGGGACAGATGGCAAACTTATTGCTAATCCAGAGATCAAAAAGCTAGAAAATATCAAAGCAAAAGTTGCCCAATCTAAGAGAATTTTACTCTACATTCATGGTATTATTGGTGACACTGAAAGCCTAGTTGGTAGTGTTCAAACGGCGAACATCGGGGGACAATCAATTAAAGAATTATATGATTTAGTGCTGACTTTCGACTATGAAAATCTCAACACTACCATTCAGGAAAATGCCCAATTATTACGTCAACGCTTAGAAGCAGTTGATTTGGGCTCAAACCACGGCAAAGAATTGCATATTATCGCCCACTCAATGGGTGGTTTAGTTTCACGTTGGTTTATTGAGCGTGAAGGTGGAAATCAAATTGTTCAACATTTAATAATGTTAGGTACACCAAATGCCGGTTCCCCTTGGCCTAAGGTACAAGATTTAGCTTTTGCACTTCTTGGGATGGCGTTGAATCAACTTTCAACTGTTGTTTGGCCTGTGAAAATTTTAGCGCAATTAGTAGAACTTTTGGAGTCAAACGACAATTCTCTAGAACAAATGCAACCAAACTGTGATTTTCTGCAAGAAATAGCAAAAAATCCAGATCCTCATGTTCCTTACACGATTATTGCTGGTGACAGGTCATTAACATCTACAGCATCACAAAAGGACATCGAAAAGCAAACTATTCTCCTGCAAAAACTCATGCAGAAACTATTTGGGAAAGCTGTCGATAGTGTAATCAATTTGGTATTTTTTAAGCAACCTAACGATATTGCGGTCACTCTAGATAGCATTAAAAGTGTGAACTACAACCGCTCACCTCAACCCAAAATATTACCAGATGTTGCCTGCGACCACCTTAGCTACTTTACTCATCCAGCTGGCTTAGAGGCGGTTGCCAAAGCACTTGAATCCATCTCTTAAACCCTGGTAAGGCAAATGTTTCATTGGAGGGAAATAAATTGTAATAATAAATATGACTGAGCACTCAGAGGAAAAGCCAAACTCAAATTCAAATTTTCGTCAAATTAAGCACATAGCTGATATCTCTACTATCCGGCTTATGCTAAACCCTGGGCAATGTGTAAGTAACTCGGGGTAAATAATCATCACTGGTTTGTAGTAGTGCTAAAGCGCTAAAGCGCTACTACAAGCCGAATCTAGAGATGTGACATCTCGTTACATAGTTGTGTTTTTTCGTGCCGACCTAGTTATGATAAGATTGTCCACCTTAAATAGCTTTTCAATTTAATATAGTCTTGCTTAAAATGAGCAACTGCATAAGCTTCAAACTGAGGCACCTATAAAAGAATAGAAACGGATAAAAGACAATTACTGATAGAAAAGGAGTAAAATCATGCCAAACAAGAAAACTTCTCAAGAAAGCGGTAATAAAGAGAATTATCCTGAGACTCCTTTAGATCCTAGAACTATAATTCGTCCAAATACAGACAAAACGGTACCGCCAAACCAGGGTAGCCAAAGTAATGATGGAAAGTAACCGCATCTTCTCAAGAATAAGCGATCAGTGTCAATAAAATCTAAATTAAGAGACTTCAACGATTAAAAAATATCCAACTTTTTCTTGTGGGATGGGTATCTAACCTATCCTACAAAATGGATAATTTATTTTTTGGAAAGCATTAAGGGACGTCCAAGAATTAAATTACTCAATTCCTGCATCGAATGTCACTATCCAATTTCTTCTCCCCCTGCTCCCTCATCTTCCCCTGCTCCCCCTGCTTCCCAAAACGATTGATTATTTTTTTAGTTGGAAGTCCCTAATGCAATTAATACTTTCCTGTTAACAATATTTAGGAGATCGCTTTCTCGCTTTTATTGTTGGAAAATCAATCAAACGATAAATCCGAAGTCTTTTGTTGACTCAGATCTTGCACCTTGGTCAAAAACCAGGTTTCTGAACGGCAAATAAAGCTTTTGTAGTGTCCTCATTTTCAATAAACCAGGTTTTTCTGGTCTTGTTGAGAATGGTACAACATATTCAGTTGATTCATTAACTAAAGTTTTTGTCAAGGGTAATTTAAATGCGCTTATCCTGAGTAATCATGAACTACCGCACAAATGTGCCTGGAAAGGCTAAAAAGGCGGTGTCTCTCTCAATCATTCGTCCTTTTTGCAAGAAAAACTCGCCTATACATACTCAGATCTTGCACCATTCTCACTAAGCGTAAGGTGGGCACTGCTCATAACGCAAAAATCAGGTTTTGAGCGTATGGTCAGCAGTGCCCACCCTACAACAATTGCAATAATGGAACTGGTGCAAGATGTCAGCATACAAATGTTTGTGGATTAATAAATTCCTCTAAGAATTGTTTAAAATTAATTAAAAATGAAAACTATTTCATATAAATGTTTTTAATAAACGTGAAATCTTGCAGCTAATTCAATTTGCAATGAAGATGCAAAGACCTTATTTTTCCCAAATAAATAATAATAAAAAATAACTAAGATAGGGGTTGTATCATGCCAGATTTTTCACACAATTTGGCGTTCGTCATTGGTATTAACAATTATAAAAACGGTATTTCTCCTCTCCAAACTGCTATCAATGACGCCAAAAAACTGGTAGAAATTCTCCAAGAAAAACATAAATACCAAGTGTGGGTTTACTTGGACGAAGATGCAACCCTGAACAACCTAAATCATCTGCTGGAAAAAACTCTGCCACAAGAGGTTAAGTCAGATGCTCGCCTCCTATTTTACTTTGCAGGTCACGGGATAGCCCTGAATAGTGATGATGGTCCGCAAGGTTATTTAATCCCACAGGATGCCAAGGCGGGAGACATCAACACCTACCTACCGATGACTCAGGTACACGAATGTTTGACTCATTTGAATTGTCGTCATTTCCTGGGTATCTTTGACTGCTGTTTTGCTGGTGCGTTTCGCTGGTCATTTACCAGAAATGTCATGTCACCACCCAAGGTACTCCACCGAGAACGTTACGATCGCTTTATCTGCGATCCCGCTTGGCAGGTGATTACCTCTGCGGCGGCTGACCAAAAAGCTTTAGATGCGTTGCATCTCAATACTCAACGCGGTCGAATTGGTAATCATTCTCCGTTTGCTACCGCATTGTTTGAAGCGCTCACAGGTGCTGCTGATATCTATCCTCCAGCGACTCATGGCAAATCCTCTGGAGACGGGGTCATTACTGCTACGGAACTGTACTTATATATACGTGACCGAGTTGAACCTGCCACTGAAGCATATCGCCAAAAGCAAACCCCTGGTATTTGGTCTTTGACAAAGCACGATAAAGGCGAGTATGTCTTTCTCACACCAGGGCATCCATTAAACTTACCACCAGCACCGCCTTTAGACGAGTCGAAAAACCCCTACCGAGGTTTACAGCCTTTTGACGAAAAACACAGCGATCTGTTTTTCGGTAGAACAGAGTTAGTCAAAAAACTGCACAATTTCGTTGCTACCAATCCCCTGACTGTGGTGCTGGGTGCTTCCGGTTCTGGTAAGTCTAGCTTAGTGAAAGCGGGATTAATTCCTCTATTGAAATCAACAAATCAGCAGCAATCCCATCAGCAGTGGAGCATTCTACCTACCATTCGCCCTGGGGTGTCGCCATTCTTGGCTTTGAACTATGCACTTGCTCATGCTAATCTACCAGAGGTGAATCGGCAGCATACTCTCGCTGATATTATTACTACTTGGGTAAGTCACAATTACAACTCAAAGCTACTGTTATTCATTGACCAGAGTGAAGAACTTGTGACCCTTTGTGACGATGAGGAAGAACGCAAGGCATTTCTAAACGAAATTGCAAAGGCAATTATTACCCATCCTCAGCAATTACGGGTAGTTTTGACATTACGCTCCGACTTTGAACCGCAGTTAAGAGACCTTGTTTTAAAGTTGCTCCCAACAACCATTAAGTTAGAAAATACTGCCCTAAAGAATAATTGGCAAAAAGGACGATTTATCGTGTCTGCCATGACGAGAGCAGAATTGCGGGAAGCAATTGAGAAACCAGCAGAAACAAGGGTTATGTATTTTCAACCCCACAGTTTGGTAGACCAATTGATAGACGAAGTGGCTGATATGCCAGGGGCACTGCCGTTACTGTCCTTTGCCTTAAGTGAACTTTACTTAAAGTATTTAAAGCGACAATGGGAGGCTAACAATCGAAATATAACCATTGACCGCGCTCTTACCCAAGCTGATTATGAAGAATTGGGAGGAGTCATCCAATCCCTGACCCAACGAGCTGAGCAGGAATACAAGGCATTGGTGGAGCTTAACTCAGCTTATAAGCAAACTGTACCTCATGTGATGTTACGGATGGTTGCTTTTGGTGGCGGTGAAGTCGCTCGCCGTCGGGTATCAGAAATTGAACTCGAGTACCCAGAACCAGAAAACAAGCGGGTCGAGGAAGTCGTTAAGCACTTTTGTGATGCTCGCTTGCTGATTAGTGGGGCAGATGCGGAAGATAAACTTTACGTGGAACCTGCCCATGATGCTCTGATATGCGGGTGGCATAGGTTGCGCGAATGGGTCAACGCGGAGAAAAACCTGGAACTACAACGCCGTTTAACCCCTGCTGCTTTGGAGTGGAAAAGTGTCAAAAACAACGAGCAACTATCAAGTTTTTCAGCTCGGGCTGAATCTCTGCTCAATTGCATTGAGCAGAAATTTGATTTTATTGAAAACTGGTTTAATAAAAGCAAGATTAAGTCAATAAAGAATACCCAAAAACATCCGAGAGAAAAATCAGTAAATTATCTTTGGAATGACGATCCTTACCTCGCAGTCTTGAATGAGAAACTTAAGTCCAGTGACTACTGGTTGAATCAGGCAGAAGCAGAGTTTGTGCAGCGTAGCGTCAGGCGAAAACAAAGGAATACTCGCTTGCGTTGGACTATTGCGATCGCGGTGATGCTGGGAAGTGGTTTGAGTGTTGCAGCTTTAACTGGTCAGCGCAATGCTCAAATCAGACAGATTGAGGCAGATAGGCGAGTCTCGGAAGGATTATGGGTCTCCTACCGCGAACTAGAATCACTAAGTTATGGTATCCGAACAGCACAAAATTTAAAGCATCCTCTCCTAAAACTATTCCCCCCCAATTCCCAGGTTAGATATGGATTAGCGAAATCTCTGCAAACCAGAATCTATAGAATAAAAGAACATAACCATTTATTCGGGCATAGTCGAGATGTGACAAGCGTTAGTTTTAGCCCAGATGGTCAGATGCTTGTCTCAGCGTCAAAGAGGGACAAAACCATCAAACTGTGGAGTGTAGATGGTCGGGTACTCCAAACTTTTACAGAGCAACCTCAAGCTGTGACAAGTGTCACCTTCAGCCCTGATGGCAAAACTATCGCCTCTGCCAGTGAGGACAAAACTATCAAACTCTGGAGCATAAATGGTCAGGTACTCAAAACTTTGACAGGACATACTCAAGGTGCAACAAGTGTCACCTTCAGCCCTGATGGTAAAACTATCGCCTCTGCCAGTGAGGACAAAACTATCAAACTCTGGAGCACAGATGGTCGGGTACTCAAAACGTTAGCAGGGCATACTCAAGGTGTAACAAGCGTTACCTTCAGCCCAGATGGCAAAACTATCGCCTCTAGCAGCCAGGACAACACCATCAAACTCTGGAGCACAAATGGTCAGGTACTCAAAACTTTGACAGGACATACTCAAGCTGTAACAAGTGTCACCTTCAGTCCAGATGGTAAAACTATCGCCTCTGCCAGTAACGACAAAACCATCAAACTCTGGAGCACAGATGGTCAGGAACCGAAGACTCTTTCGGAGCACAAGCGTGCTGTGCTAAGTGTCAGTTTCAGCCCAGATAACAAAACTATGGCTTCTAGCGATCAGAAAGGCGTTATTAAATTATGGAGCTTGAATGATTACAAACCGCAAGACTTTCCTCTACAAGATGATCGAATCTACAGCGTCCGCTTTAGCCCCGACGGCAAAACTTTAGCGTTGGCGAGCGGAAACAACTCGATTACCCTCTGGCGTCCAGAGGGCGAATCACTGCAAATCATTTCTGGGCATGATGGTGCTATCACCGATATCACTTGCAGTGGTGATGGTAAAATTATCGCCTCTGCCAGTGAGGACAACACCATTAAACTCTGGAATGCCAATGGACAGTTACAGAGGACTTTGACTGGACATAGTGGCACGGTAAAAAGCCTTAGTTTTAGTCCTGACAGCAGAGTATTGGCTTCAGCAAGTGAAGATAAAACCATCAAACTTTGGTACTTAGATGGTCGGACATCCAAAACGCTACGCCTGCATGGCGCAGCCGTAACAAGTGTCATATTCAGCCCAGATGGCAAAACCCTAGCCTCTGGTAGTGAAGATAACACAATTAAACTTTGGAATGTTGATGGACAGCTACTGAAGACTTTGACTGGACATAATGGCAAGGTAATAAGCCTCAGTTTTAGTCCCGATCGTAAAATGCTAGCCTCAGCTAGCGCGGACAGAACTATCAAACTCTGGAATTTGGAAACTTGGAAAGCGAAAACATTAGGTCAGCATGATGATGTTGTTACGAGTGTCAGTTTTAACCCAGACAGCAAAACCCTAGCTTCTGCTAGTCAGGATGCTACAGTTAAACTCTGGAGTTTGGATGGTCAGGTACCTAAAACACTTCGGGGTCACCGTGGTACAACGAGTGATGTCAGTTTCAGCCCCGACGGTCAAATTCTGGCTTCGGTTAGTCGGGACAGCTATATAAACCTCTGGCGTTTAGATGGTCAAGAACTGACTGATCGCACTCTACATTCCAGCCCTATAAATAGTGTTACGTTCAGCCATGATGGGCAGACCTTTTTCTTTGGCAGTGACGATGGAAAAATTACTGTATGGAACTTAAATCTCGATGATTTAGAAGTGCGCGGTTGTCGCTGGTTAGAGGACTATCTTAAAGCCAACCCAAACCAAAATCGTGAAACGCGCCATATTTGTGAAAATCTTGGAGCTTTTCAATGAACTTGCGGTTTGTAACCATACTCTACATCTGGTTCATTCTCTGGCGGTAGGCTAACTCTATGTCTGGGTTCGCGCATTTTTGGGCTTTGGACAAAATAAGTGAGTTCGCGAATATTGTGATTCTGTTAGCGAATTCATGTCAGCCGCAATTTTTGGCGCGATCAACTAGAGCGCCGATACATAAAAACCCGGTTTCTGTCATCGAAAAGATTGATTTTCCGTTGAGCAAACTCGAAGAAACCGGGTTTTTGAGATTACTGTACCGACGCTCTAGCTTCTTTTTGTCCAAAGTTCAAGTTATAGCGCTTTGCAAGTCAGTGAGATACGTTGGAAAGGCAAACAACCGTTCGCCCCTACAATTGGGTGTACCTCAGCCAGATGAAAACGATGAAAACTGCTATATTAATCAGCCCTCAATCACTCTAAACGATGAGATGCTATCGTGTGGGATACCAACATTTGCAACATTAGGGTATTCGCCTATTCCAAGCTCCCAACTGTTACCTCCAAAGTTGGCGTGCTCAAAAAACTGCCATCTACCACCCATTATTCTGATTGATGAGATTTTGTCATTCCAAAAACCTCCAACGTGAGGGCGATCATGGGTCTGGACCTCTGATTCATCTCCAGTGAAATTTACATGTGAATAGACTACCATTGCAGCCATATACTACCTCCATAAATTGTTTCAGGCGTTAACAATCGTATTTCTCTAAACTGTGGGAGTGTAACGATTAGCTATTACCCCAATTGTCTGTGAGTGCTAATGTTAAGAAAGGTTACTCCTACGATAGGAAAAATAACTTTTACCAATTGATTGTTCTTCAAAGCTGAACTATTAAGTTCTTTAGCTCTAAAAATCATTAAACTCTACTGCTAACTGAGTTACTGCCTGAGAACCGCTGAGTTATTCTGACTTCCCGCCAGAGTTATACTGTCTTTTACTTGGCGGACAATTCTACACGTGCATAAGTTGTTTTTGCTGACACCTACATAGAAAGTGCAGAACAGTTAGTTCCCCAGAGCAACTGTCTTTCAGCAAAAGTAGAGTTTAGTACATATAAATTAAGTTTTGTCAATACTTAAGCTCTCAAATTTCCCAAAGTTCAATCTGTATGGTTTCCATCAGATAAAAGCCATGTCTAGATCGCTCAGGGTTAATCAAGGGTGCATTGAACAAGCCAAATTAGCAGTCAGGCGTAACGGCTTTCCCAGCCAAAGAGCTTTGGCTGAGGATGCAGGACTGTCTCTAGCCACAGTCAGCAATTTCCTGACAGGTAAACCTGTTGACCGTGCCAGTTTTGTAGAACTGTGTCAGATGTTGGCACTGGAGTGCGAACAGATAGCACAACTGGATGTTGCCGCTCGTTCCCAAACAAAAGATGATTTGGCATTTGCAAGGATTGCCAACAAACACCAGGACTGGGGAGAAGCAATTGATGTCTCATTATTTTATGGGCGCACTGAAGAATTGACGACATTAGAGCAATGGATTGCGGTTCAGCGCTGTCGCTTGGTGGCGGTGCTCGGCATGGGCGGGATTGGGAAAACTGCTGTTGCAGCCAAGGTAGCAGTACAAGTGCAGCATGAGTTTGAGTATGTGATTTGGCGAAGTCTCTTGCATGCCCCACCCGTAGAAACGCTTCTGGGTGAGCTGGTCGCTTTTGTGTCTGACTTTGGGGAAACTTCTACTGAGATAGCACGGCTGATTTATTACCTGCGCTCTAGAAGATGCCTGCTGATTTTGGACAACATGGAAACTATTCTGGAGGCAGGTGAGGCTGGACAATTCCGCGCAGGTTATGAAGGATATGGCGAACTGCTCAAATTGATTGGAGAAACCGCCCACTCTAGTTGCTTAATCCTCACGAGTCGGGAAAAACCGTCGGAGATTGCCGTTAATGAGGGCGATAAACTGCCAGTGCGCTCCCTACGTTTGAATGGTTCACCTCAAGCAGCGATCGCTTTGCTCGATACCAAAGGACTGGTGGGTGGTGATGCCCAAAAGCAGCAGTTGTGCGATCGCTACAGCAACAATCCTCTAGCAGTAAAAATTGTAGCTACCTCAATTCAAGACCTCTTTGACGGGGATATTGAGGTATTTTTGCAACAGAACACTTTTGTTTTCAATGGCATTCGGCGATTGCTAGACCAGCATTTTGAGCGCCTCTCTCCTCTGGAGAAGAGCATCATGTACTGGTTGGCGATTAATCGCGAAGGAACGACCATTGCTGAGCTAGAGTCAGACATGGTACCTACAGTGCCTCGGGGAAATTTGTTGGAAGCTCTAGAAAGTCTATGGGCGCGATCGCTGCTGGAAAAACAGTGTTGCCGCTACACGCAACAACCTGTGGTGATGGAGTACGTGAATGAAAACATAATTGAGTCAGTTTGTCAAGATATTACCACAGAAGAACCCGGATTATTGCTTAGCCATGCTCTGATCAAAGCAACAGCCAAGGAGTATGTCAGAGAAATTCAGATTCGCCTGATTTTAAAACCGATTGCAGACAGGCTCCTGACGACCTTAAAATTTAAGAAAAATCTCGAAGCTAAACTGGAGCGCATTTTAGTCAAACTGCAAGCCGAATTTCCTGGCGCTGCTGGATATGGCGGCGGCAATCTAATTAATTTATCGAGTCAACTCAAAATTAATTTAGCTTCCTTCGACTTTTCAAATCTGACAATTTGGCAAGCAGATCTCCGGCGGGTGAATTTGGCTGGTGTTAATTTCCAGAACGCCGCTTTTGCTAAGTCTGTGTTCGCCCAAACCTTAAGCAGTGTTTTGTCGGTGACCTTTAGCCCCGATGGCAAACTGTTAGCGACGGGCGATGTAGATGGTATCATCCGTTTATGGCAAGTGACAAATTGTCAACAATTGTTGACGTTGAAAGGGCATTGTGGTTGGGTATGGGCGATCGCCTTCAGTCCGGATGGTCGTACCCTGGCTAGTAGCGGTAATGACTTCAGTGTGCGGTTGTGGGATGTCGCTTCTGGCCGTTGCGTAAGAGTTTTGCAGGAGCACACCAGTGGAGTCTGGTCGGTCAGCTTCAGCCCAGATGGCAAGACCCTGGCGAGTGGCTCTCAAGACTCCAGTGTTCGGTTGTGGGATGTTACTGACGGCGCGTGCCTCAGAGCGTGGCACGGTCATGCTGGTTCGGTATGGACAGTCACGTTTAGTCCCGATGGTCGTACCCTAGCGAGTGGCTCTCAAGACTCCTCGGTTCGGCTGTGGGATGCAAAAACGGGCCACTGCGTAGGAGCTTTGCACGGTCACAGCGGTGGAGTACGCTCACTAGCTTGGAGTCCAGATGGACAGACGCTGGCGAGTGGCAGTCATGATTCCACTGTACGGCTGTGGGATGTACGTTCTGGTGTAGAACTAAAGGATGCAACGTCTGTACATATCTTGCACGGTCATAGCACTGAGGTACGCTCAGTAGCCTGGAGTCCGGATGGTCGGACGCTCGCCAGTGGAAGTAATGACTCCTCGGTACGGTTGTGGGATGTGGCTTCTGGCACTTGCCTAAGAGGTTTGCAAGGTCATAGCAGTGGAGTACGCTCAGTAGCTTGGAGTCCCGATGGTCGTACCGTGGTCAGTGGAAGTTATGACGCCTCAGTACGGTTGTGGGATGTGCGCGACGGCGAAGCCTTAAGAGCTTTGCAGGGTCACAGCAATGGAGTACGCTCAGTAGCTTGGAGTCCAGATGGCAAGACGCTGGCTAGTGGCAGTTTAGACTCCCTAGTTCGGTTGTGGGATGTACGTAACGGTGTAGAACTTTCAGATGCAACGCCTGTAGATATCTTGCATGGTCACAGCAATACGGTATACTCAGTCACCTTCACTCCGGATGGTCGTACCCTGGTCAGTGGCAGTGATGATTCCTCAGTACGGTTGTGGGATGTGTCACAACGTAGGTGCCTACTGGCGTTGCAGGGACACAGCTGGGTACACTCAGTAGCTTGGAGTCCGGATGGTCGTACCCTCGCCAGTGGAAGTTATGATTCCTCGGTGCGATTGTGGAATGTGCGTTCTAGTGTAGAGACGTTGCATCCGAGAGTTCTACATATCTTGCACGGTCACAGCAGTTTGGTCCCCTCAGTCAGCTTTAGTCCAGATGGTCGGACGCTCGCTAGTGGCAGTGCTGACCAAACAGTTCGCTTGTGGGATGTCACTGACGGTGCGTGTCTCAAAGTTTTGCATGGTCACACCGACTGGGTATGCTCAGTAGCTTGGAGTCCGGATGGTCGTATCCTTGCAACTTGCAGTAATGACTCCTTGGTGAAGTTGTGGGACGTTGCTGACGGTACGTGTCTCAAAGTTTTACACGGTCATACCAGTGGAGTATGGGCAGTAGCTTGGAGTGCGGATGGTCGTATCCTAGCTAGTGGCAGTGCTGACCAAACAGTTCGCTTGTGGGATGTCGCTGAAGGGAAATGTCTCAAAGTTTTGCAAGGTCACACCAGTTGGGTACGCTCAATAGCTTGGAGTCCGGATGGTCTGGTACTCGCCAGTGGCAGCCAAGATGAGACGATCAAGCTTTGGGATGTCAAAACGGATGAGTGCAAAAAAACGCTGATAGCTGATCGGCTATACGAGGGGATGAACATCACTGGTGTTACAGGTTTAACTGTAGCGCAGAAAGGCACACTCAAAGCTTTAGGGGCAGTGGAGTTTTGTTGAACTGATCGGGTGAATCAATCAAATATTTCAAATAGCTACGTTCTTAAGCTGCGCACACTAACTACAAATGCAGATTCAGTCACTTGGAATGTAGGCACTCAAGAATACTAACTGGTTCACCATTTCTTCAGCGGATTTGGCTGCCATAAGTTTTAAGACTCGTCGCATTTGCTCACCCACCGAGTATTCTTGTGATGAAATAACAATTCCAGTATGAGTTCGTCGTTCAGCCATGTAGACGCTGTGCAACTGGCAGAAGTCTCCAACGTTAAACGTATACAAGACTCGCTGCTGCTCAGTTGCAAGAATCAACTGGTCTGCATCACTGAAGCTAGTTGTACCAATTTCTCCAACAGTTGTAACGTCTACCCCTCTCGCTCTTAAGGCTCTGACAAACTGCCGATCCATTGAATCTTCATCGATAAATAGGCGAATCAGACTCATGCTAGTTGACCCATCTCGGCAGCAAGTCGCTCGTAGTCTGCTTTTTCAGCACTCAGGTAAGCTTCAATTTCTTCTCGGTTGGCATGGTAATAGGTCAAAGCTGCATAAACTTGAGCCAAGGTCAGATTACCCATCCGCTCGACAATTTCTTCTGCATTTAGTCCCATCTTGTACCAAGCTGCAATCCGCTGAACAGAAACCCTGGTGCTAGCAATCCGAGGACGACCGCCGCAAATTCCGGGTGTGTGGACAATCAGTGTGCCAATGTCGATAACAGATTGCATAAACTTTACTGACTCGCCTTCTGCTTTCATCATAACCAAGCAAGATGAAACCCCTTCCTCCACTGGTTGGGAAACGGAACAGGCTAACGATCAATCTCACTGACCGGAGACAACCTCCGCATCCCACCGATAACTCTGGTACGTTCTGGTGCAGCGACTAGTTAGACAGCTTGGCATATACTTGTAGTTATCTTCACCCATTTTCAGATATTCTTAATCCTACCCGTGACCTTAGAAGTAGAGTTCCAACGGTTTCTTTATCAAAGCCTAATTCCTTTAGCAGCAATATTTCAATAAGAACCTTTAGCCTCTGAATTTGCAAGCGAAAATCTTTACCGTATACATCTTCGTTATATCCACTACCATGAGATAGGTTATTTCTAATTTTTACAATCTTGTTAACAAAATCATCTCTAGATTTACCATCCAAAAACACATTGAAGGCTTTTTCAGATTTTTTAAGATGCTTAATAATTTCTTGAAGGCTTGCACTCTTTAATAAGCTCATTATTTTTACACTTAAACTGGTATGATTGCTGTTCTTTAATTTGCTTTTCAGCCATCCTTTATAGTTTTCTTCTTGAACTTGATTAATAATTGCCTCTACCATTTCTAAATATTCATTTTCAGGTTTTTCAATCTTCTTTATATTAGGATTTAGATTCTTTTGACAATAAGATTCTAGAGCTTGAATCAAGCTAAGAAATTCCTGTTGAGGATAATATGAATCAGGATTTTCCAATGTTCCAAAATAGAGTTCAGAAATTGTTCCTAAATCTTTTACTTTATTAAACCAATTTTTAACAAAGAACTCAAAATTATCTGAAATATCACGAAAAGTGAAAAACTACACTTACAGATTACTTGATTTCGGATCTTAGTTCAGAGTCAAGTAGATAGTTAGCTAATCTCGATAGCCATCGTAATCTCGGTAGTTGTAATCTCGGTTAGTTCGGCGGGGTCTGCCGTCCCTAGAACAGATTCGCCGGGTTTGATTTTCTGCCACCCATCCTGGTTCTGGAGCATAAATTTCCAGCCAATCGCCTTGCTGTCCGATAACTTCTAACTCCGTGCCGTTAGGCAGCATGGTAATCAAGTTGTTAAAGCGAACTTTGGGTGCTGATCGAACATCGACGTAGCCGTCCCAGTGCTTTGCAACCGTGCGACAAGATCCTGCTTGAGCCATTTGGGTAGAACTGGTTAGGAAACAAGTGAGGAGTGTTGTTACACTCAGGCTCATAGGAGCTAATAACCTAGTGAATTGAACGGGAGATTGAATGCGGTTCATTGAAATATTCCCTTTTAGCTTCGCTGTCTTGCTTTGGGCGCTGTCTTTAGTGTCATAACTAAATCGTATGGTTGTCGCTTGTTTGCCACCTCGCACGATCAGTTTGCGCGATTGATTCATCCGATCGGGTGAATCGACCGATGGAGCAAACAGGCGCGTTAGCAGGAAGTGGTGAAGTGGTGAAACCAGTGACTCTAATATCAAAGAGCCTTCTAGCTATACCAGAAATCAATGATCTCTGTTTGGAATGAGCAATGGCTAGGTCAATTCCCGCTCTGCGACCAATCGGCAAACGCATAATGAAAAGTGTTCACCTTTGCTTACCTGTCAGGATGTCCTTTGCTCGCTATCTCAATACGCTTCGAGCGATTTGGCAACCCGCACAATCTACGGTTTCCCAGGAATTTTTGGCGTGGCGACATCGCTTTTTGTTCAACCGTATTCGTTTACTGGTTTGGGTTGTCCTAATTGTGTTGTTGTTGGTGACAATCCTCAACCTGACAATCAACATTCCCAGCCTCAATGCTTTGGGTAATCCACAGATGGCATTTGGTGCAGAAAGAACCTTGAGGTATGTCCAGACGAGTGGAACTCAGATTGTGAGTGTACTGCTGTGTCTGCTGCTCCTCAAGCATCCCAGTATCCGCGCTCACCCAGAACGGTTATTTTTGCTGTTTGCTTGGTCTGTTCTGCTGTCACCTCAAATCATCGACACCTTTTATAAAGAAGCCCGATTTGACGCAGGTGATTGGATTCTGTTTTATGCCATCCAAGCAATCCTAATTCCGGTACAATGGCGGTTGCACATTATATCACAATTAGTTGTTTTGGGCTACTTCACCGTTGCGGTACTGCTGGGGTTGAGAGATCCCGATGTGTCACTCTCAGCAACCTATGTGCTAGGAGGTTTTTATGCTGTTTTGATTTGCTTCGTAGCAGATCTAGGGGTGTTTCTCTACGAACGTTCCTTGCAACGGGAATTGAAAATGCGGCAACAACTGCAAGTGTTTCTCCATGCGGTTTCTCATGATTTACGCAATCCCGTGTTGGGCATGGTCATGACATTAAAAAGCTTTTTGAAGCCATCGGGTGAAGATGCAAAGATTCCTCAAGAACTACTGGAGCAAATGATTGCCAGTGGCGATCGCCAAGTTGAACTCATTAACTCGCTGCTGTCCGCGCATTCCACTGAGTTGCATGGCATTGTCCTTCACCGTCAGCCAATCAGACTGGATACATTGGTAAATTCAATCATCACTGATTTTCAGCCATTCTTTACACAAGCACAAACAACGTTAACCCAGGTCATCTCACCTGACTTGCCATTGGTGAATGCTGATCCACTACATCTGCGACGGGTGTACGAGAACTTGATTTCCAACGCGCTGCGATACAACCGTCCTGGCTTGCATTTGACGTTTAGTGCAGAAGTTATTGAAGGGAAGCAGAAAGGCAAAGGTTCTAGGCGGCGGAGAATTTTTCACCCCAAAGCTAACAGTCAAAACCTAACAGCTAAAAGCCAGTGGGTTCGCTGTACAGTGAGTGACAATGGTGTTGGCATGACTCAGCAGCAATGCGATCGCCTCTTTGAGCTTTACACGCGTGGTCCCGACAGGCGACAGTCTCTTAGCCTTGGCTTAGGACTCTATATGTGTCGGCAAATTATTACCGCGCATGGTGGAGACATCGGCGTCATCAGCAGTCCGGGTCATGGCTCCACGTTTTGGTTTACACTGCCCGTTTAGTAGTGAGTTCACGATGAACGTCAATAATATACATACCAATCAAGCCGCCAGCAAGCACACCCGTCTAGCTGCCTTTTGGGCTGTCCTCGGTGCGCTGGGGACGCTTGCTGTTTTCCCTTACCTGGTAGCACTCAACCAGTCGTCAACCGCATCACTGCCTCTGCCGTTACCTGTATTAGCGATCGCCAGCGCAATCCAAAGCGGCGTTCTCCTTTTCATCCTGGGCTGGATTGGGCTACGGTTGGGGCGATCGCTGGGACTCGACACTCCCTTTGCGCGTGCCTTTGTTTATCGGTTAAAACCACCCGCCCTATCGAAACGTGCCATTAATTTTGCGCTGATCAGCGGTTTTTTAGGAGGATTTGTCATCCTTGGGCTGGCTTTCCTGTTTCAACCCTTTATGCCGCAAACAGCACAGTCTACAACTCTCAACATTGCCCTGTGGAAGCGCGCACTGGCTTCTTTTTATGGCGGAATTACCGAGGAGCTATTACTGCGCCTATTTTTGATGACGCTGATTGCCTGGGTTTTCTGGAAGATTGGGCTGCGAGAAGGAGAACAACCTTCACGGCTTGCGTTCTGGCTAGCGATCGCGCTCTCTGCCCTGCTGTTTGGGGTTGGTCATCTGCCAAGCGCTGCTGCCCTTTGGTCGTTGACCCCAATTGTCATTGCCCGAACGATGGTGCTAAACTCCCTGCTGGGGATAGCATTTGGCTTCCTCTACTGGCAGTGGGGGTTGGAATACGCCATGTTGTCTCATTTCTGTGCTGATATCGTGCTGCATATCATCGGTGGTAGTTAAGGCACCTATCCGACTAAGCCCGATCGCAACGCCACCACAGCCGCTTGCACTCGGTCATTCACCAGCAGCTTATTCATGATTCCTCGCACATAAGTTTTAACAGTGTGTTCGCTCAGGTACAACGCCTTGGCAATGTCTGGATTGCTGCAACCATCCACAATCAGCCGCAACACCTCCAGTTCCCGGTCTGATAGCGTTCCGGGAGGTATGGATGGAGTGGGTTTTGTCGCTCTTGGAGGTGGTTTGAGCTGGTCAATCACAGACTGAGCCACTTGGGCATCTAGGTAAGTTGCTCCTTCATGAACCACAGCGATCGCTTTAACTAACTGCTCCGCACTCGTTCCTTTGACACAGTAGCCTTCAGCACCACTCGAAAGCGCGGCAATCACCTCAGTTTGAGAGGTATGGGACGTGAGCATCACGACCTTCACATTCGGTAAGACTCGCTTAATTTCTTGCGTAGCAGCAATTCCATCCATATGCGGCATCCCAACATCCATGACAACCACATCCGGCTGGAGGGCTACAGCGGCTTCCACGCCCAAATATCCATCCTCTGCCATTCCAACAATTTCAAGCTGAGGTTGGTTAGAGAGCGAATGTTTCAGTCCAATCCGCATCATGGGGTCATCTTCGACAATCAAAATTCGTAGCGTTAGTTGCTTAGGTTCCTCACTCATATAAAAGCTTAATTAAATAATTTTCTTAATAGAAGAGTACAATTTCGTTTTATTAGTTTTAGTAGCTAGACACGAATGACCTGAGTCAGGTCAGCGGTTTAAAATTTTATCTTAAATGTCATGTTATTGAGGGAAGCACCCTGTTTGCATATAAAATGCAAAAAAATTTTGTGATAGATGATTGCGCTTGCAATTTGCTCGACGTTAACCAATGCGCGTCCAATGAGTTGGGAGTTCCACATCATCTGGTAAGCGAGTTGTGACATCGCCTAGTGCCAATGTAATCTGATGCGGTTCCAAGTTTTTTGCTCCTGTCAGGATTGCCCCTTCGAGTTTGACATCACTCATCTTGGTTGCACTGAGATTGGCTCCCATGAGATTTGCGCCACAGAGGTTTGCTTGATCGAGAATTGCCATTTGTAAGTTGGTACCCATCAGATTTGCTCCACCAAGGTCAGCTTCTCTGAGGCTTGCTTCAGAAAAGTTGGCAAAAAACACCTCTGTGTGTTGTAGTTTAGCTGCATTAAGGTTTGCACCTTGCAGGTTCGCTCCATTGAGGTTTGCTTGTTGCAAATTGGCTCCAATCAAACCTGTTTCCTGAAGGTTGGCTTTACCCAGCTTTGCTCCTTGCAAATTAGCTAAAAACAGCTTTGCCTCTTGTAAGTTAGCAACTTTTAAATTAGACCCAGCCAAATTGGCTTTATATAAGTTAGCTCCCTGTAGATTAGCTCCACGCAGACTTGCTCCTGTAAGATTTGCTGCACGCAAGTTTGCCCCACACACCCAAGCCCGGTTGAGGTTTGCCCCACAGAGGTTTGCATCTGCTAAATTGGTTGATTGCAAGTTGGCTTCATACAGAATTGACCCACACAGTTGAGCACCCTCCAAATCTGCCTCACTCAAGTCCGCTTCTCGTAGGTCTGCTTGACATAGGTCAGATCCGCGCAAGTCTGCTTGTTGCAGATTTGCTTTATGCAGGTCTGCTCCCCTCATGTCGGCATACCGTAAATCAATTCTCTGATTTGGCTGGTCTTTTTCGGCATCGCGCCTAGCGATGACGCTCAAAGCTGCTTGAATATCTGTACGAATCCTTGCTGGTGTCTGTTGTGTTTCCTCCTCTTGCGATTGACTAGCAGCATTTTCTCGCACAAAAGCTGTCAGAATTTCCATGATTGTCCAGTATTCTTTAGGACAATCTTGGGCAACTCTTTCTAAGGTGTAAATTGCGCCTATGCGTGTTGCAACACTTTCATGGCCAAGCTGAGTGATTGCTGTCATAAAGCGTTCTGCAACTAGCTGTTCTTGACCTAGGAGGGCATTCTTCGTTTCAATCTCATTGCTTTTTTCGGCTGCGATCGCCAAAAGGCGGGCACTCTGTGCCATCGCCCTTTTTTGACTCGCTTCCACTCCTTTCGCTGCCACATATGCATGAATCATCACTGCCAATCCCAAAAAAAAGGTTGCAGTCGTTGATAATGCTTGAGTTCTATTTTCTATTTTTTGTTCGTTTGACAACCCCGAGCTTTGGGAAAATGTTAAAAATATCACCGTAGGTGATAAAGTAAACATCGCTGTTATTACTATCAACCAATTTTTTAGTACGTCTGTCTTCCTAGCAGACATAATTGTTGTGTCCCTCAAAACACCGAAGTATTACGTAAATTATTTGAAAAAAGAGTATAGCATTTGTCTCAAAAATTCAATATCTGCCGAAAGCTCGGTAGATGCTGCTGTTGCTTTGCATTGCCCATTTGAGAATCTGCTCTTAGACAAAAAGCTTGCCTTTCACCAGATATCACCCATATTTGATGATATTTATTGTGATTCCAAGTGTTGAGAGCCTTTGGTATGCGTCCCATAGACACTGACTTATCTGATTTATTTTTGATACATTCTAGTACCATAAAGGTCTGTCGCAAATAGGGTAGCTTGGTAGAGAATTGTTTATTGTTGGTTACCATCATTAAAGTTTGCGCCCTGACATTGTCTTTTTCAAATCGTTTGTCTCGCGGAAATCTTTGCCCGCTATATTGCTTTGTATCTCCTTTAGAGCCATCAAAGGAGAATCGCAAAAATTAGCAATAATTTCCATTACGAATTGTTCTACAAAATCAAGTGCACCCTGAGAAGGTTCCATCTTTTCATCAAACAGTTGTCTGACTACCATCCCTCTATTTTATTTAAAGTAATTATCTTGATTGATTTTGAGAAATGACGCAACCCTCTAAGGAAACTTTTTTTTATTTGATTTCTTAAAATAATTTTTCTAATTCTCTGGGACATCAATAAATAACTACAGCTAATATCCTTAATATTAGACAGTAATAGTTAATACTTGACCTACCATATACGGTTTTTACAGAAAATTCAAATTATAAAGATTTGATAAATATAGCGGTTTTGTTTGGTTTGTGAACTTGACTTTTTTTTAAAATCCTACATGACACAGACTAAAGAGAGTTTGGAGGATCTTACGATTTGCTAGCGATTTCTATACACAGATAATTAAACCCAACAAAACAGAAAAAATATATTGTGTAACTTGTATGATTAATGATGTCAAAACTGGCATTGTTCGATAGAATGAAAAATTGCAAAACACTTAACCGATATAACAGTTAAGATAATAGTTAAGAAAAGAAATGATTTGCTGACAGTGTTACACATAGTAACCCGAACTCTGATAGCAGAAACAGCGTAAGCATTTGCCTCACCGCAAAAGATGCAGGAAAATTTACAGCCGATTGTTAGAGATTTAGTGCTGATTGGTGGCGGTCACAGCCATGCCATTGTGCTAAGAATGTTTGGCATGAAACCAATACCCGGAGTGCGTTTAACGTTGATTACCGAAAGTTCGGATACACCGTACTCTGGAATGCTACCAGGACACATTGCCGGATTTTACAGTCATGACGAATGCCATATTGACTTACGACGCTTAGCGAATTTTGCTCAAGCGCAGTTGTATATTGACCGAGTTGTTGGTCTTGATTTAGAGAACAACAAAGTTATTTGTGCTAACCGTCCTGCGGTAGCTTTCGATGTGCTGTCGATTGATATTGGTAGCACTCCCGCCACAATATCTGTACCAGGTGCAGCAGAATATACAATTGCGGCTAAGCCTGTATCTAAATTGCTACAACACTGGGAGGAAATTTGTAGAGACGAGAGGTGGCGCGTCTCTACATCACCTCAAGAACCCATGAAAATTGCAATTGTGGGTGGAGGTGCAGGCGGCGTAGAATTGGCGTTGTCAATGCAAGCTCATTTACATCGGATTTTATCTGGTGCCTTGAGTGAGGTTGGAAACAAGACAAAAGCTTTGGAAATTCATCTGTTTCAGCGCGAAGCGGAACTGATGCCTCATTATCACAAGTCGGTGCAAGGTTTAGTTAAGCAAGTTTTGCTTCACAAGGGTGTTGAGTTGCATCTTGGGGAAAGTGTGTGTCAAGTCAAACCGCATACAGTGATATGTGAATCTGGGTTGACAGTTGAGTGCAATTCAATTTTCTGGGTGACACAAGCATCAGCACCCCAGTGGTTAAAATCAGCCGGACTCGCGACTGATGAGCAAGGTTTTATTTTGGTTGAGGATACATTGCAATCTTTGTCTCACCCCCACGTCTTTGCTGCTGGTGATATTGCCACAATGGTAAATCATCCTCGTCCCAAAGCTGGAGTGTTTGCTGTAAGACAAGGTAAGCCCTTATTTGAAAATTTGCAGCGAGTTTTGTTAGGAAAGCCCCTCAAACCCTATAAACCACAGAAACAATATTTAAGTTTAATTGGTACAGGAGATGGACGGGCGATCGCTACACGCGGTTCGTTTACCTTACCACCTAGCAAACTCCTATGGCGCTCCAAAGACTGGATTGACCGCTCTTTTATGGAACGCTTCAATGATTTGCCAGAAATGGGGACTAGAAACTGGGGGAATAATTTTCCCAATCTCCAATCCCCAATCGCCAATACCGAATCCCTGGTAATGCGTTGTGCTGGATGTGGTTCAAAGGTGGGTAGTACAGTTTTAGAGAGAGTTTTGTCCCGTATCAAATTAGAACAACCGAGTGGAGAAGAAAGAACAGATATCGTCATTGGTTTGGATGCACCAGATGACGCGGCGGTGGTGCAAGTCCCAACAGGACAGTTGATGGTACATACTATTGATTATTTTCGTAGTTTGATTAATGATGCGTATATCTTTGGACAAATTAGCGCCAATCATTGCTTGAGTGATATTTTTGCAATGGGGGCTATTCCTCAAAGTAGTTTGGCGATCGCCACCGTTCCCTACGCCGAACCAGCCAAAGTCGAAGAAACCCTTTATCAGTTATTGTCGGGTGCTGTGAAAGTACTCAACCAATCTCAAGCACCTCTGATTGGCGGACATACTACCGAAGGCGCAGAACTGGGATTTGGGTTATCTTGCAACGGTTTAGCTTATCCTGACAGACTGTTACGCAAAAGCGGAATGCAACCAGGACAAGTCCTGATTTTGACCAAAGCACTCGGAACAGGGACACTGTTTGCTGCTGATATGCGCCGCCAAGCAAAAGGTCGTTGGATTGATGATGCTGTAGAGTCGATGCTACTGTCAAATCAAGCTGCTGCTGCGTGTTTATTGGAACATCAGGCAACTGCTTGCACTGATGTCACAGGTTTTGGATTGCTGGGACACTTAATGGAGATGGTGTTAGCTTCTTCTAATGTGGCGATTGAGTTACAACTAGAAGCTATCCCAGTGTTGGCAGGAGCAAGGGAGACTACAGAAAAAGGGATTTTTAGCTCACTGCATCCAGAAAATCTGCGAGCATCACGTTATATTGATAACTTAGAGCAAGTTGAGAGTCATGCGCATTATCCTTTGTTATTCGATCCACAAACTGCTGGCGGACTCTTAGCTTCTATTCCAGAGTCACAAGCTAGTAGCTGTTTGGCTGCACTCAAAAACTTGGGATATGAATCGAGTTGTGCGATCGGGCGTGTTATGACGAAAAATGAGGGTAAAAAGCCGGTTATGCTGATTAACTAACCCAAGTTGCTAGTTAGGAAAGATTTTCAATGACCACGGGTTCGACCTCTTGCGCCAGTTCAAAGCCAAAAATTCGTGAGTAGAAGTACAGTTCCCCATCCAGAGAGCGTTTGATGTTCTGGGCATTCCGGAAGCCATGCTGCTCACCTTCAAAAGCAACATAGGCTACAGGTAAGCCTTTATTGCGCAGAATTTCGACCATTGCTTCAGCTTGGTTGGGTGGGACAACCTTATCTTCTAACCCTTGAAAGAATATCACCGGACAGGCAAGACGGTCTGCAAAATGGATTGGCGATCGCTCTTGATAAAGCTGGCGCTGCTGTGGGTAAGGACCAATTAAACCATCCAAGTACCGCGACTCAAATTTGTGCGTATCCCTTGCTAAGGCTTCGGTGTCACTCACTCCGTAGTAGCTTGCTCCTGCTTGAAATGTGTCTCGGAAGGTTAAGGCACACAGCGTCGTATAACCACCAGCACTACCGCCAGAAATTGCTAGGCGATTACCGTCCACCTCGCCCCGTTCTACCAGGTAAAGCGCACCATAGACACAATCATCGACATCCACAATTCCCCACTGACCATCCAGTTGCTGCCGATACTCGCGCCCATAACCTGTGCTACCACGGTAATTTACATCAAGAACTGCTATTCCCCGGCTAGTCCAGTACTGAATGCTAAAGTTGAGGCTACTAGAAGCTGCTGCTGTTGGACCACCGTGGCTTTTGACAAGCAGGGGAGGTTTCTCGCCAGCAGGAGCAGTGTAATCGTGGTTTTGGGGCGGGTAGAACAAACCATAGGCTGTCTGTCCATTAGATGTCGGGAACTCAATCGCTTCAGGTAGCGAAAGATAACCTGTGTTAATTGTCACTTCAGTTGAGTGGCGTAGTATCTCAAGTTTTCCTGTTCTCAAATCTAGTTGGACAATAGCTCTTGGTTCGGTAGGAGAAGCACCAATAAATACTACTCGCCCGTGGGCGGCTTGCAGCGAATCAATATCCGTGTAGGGAACCTCTAGGGGTTGCAGTTTGCCGCTTGTCGTATCGAGACTCGCTAAATACCAGATACCTTGCTGAGTATAAGAGCATATGATACGGTTCGTTGACTCAAAAGCATAGGTGGACAACCCCAAGAACCATTGGGGCTTGCTAAATTCAGCCTGGATTTCAGTCAGTGGTTCCACACCTCCGTCTCGCCAACGATAGAGATTCCACCAGCCTGTTTGGTCAGAGATAAAGTACAAATTGCCATCCTGTGACCACTGCGGTTGAAAGATGGATTCCTCTGAACCACCCGCAACTCGTTGGCTGTGTTCCACAGAACCGTCTGCTTTGAGTTCCCCAACCCACAGTTCTGTACCATTCCAGGGCATATTCGGATGGTTCCATGTTATCCAAGCTAAGCGATCGCCATCCGGGCTGAGTCGAGGTGCGGCATAGAAGTCATTGCCGTAGACTAGGAGCTGAGGATTTGCATTCCCCTCCACTTCCAGGCTGACCAATGTGTTGATTGGTTCACGTCCGGCAACAGTATGGTCCTCGCATACACAAATAATCCGATGTCTTTGGCGGTCAAATACACCGTCTGCATAGCGCATAGTTGCTTCCGGTGTGATGGGGTAGGGCTGCTTACCGACATCTTGACGATAGAGACGTTGGTCGGCAAAGTTAGAAAAGTAAACAGTGCTATCGGCAACTAGGAAAGAACCACCGCCGTACTCATGAACGCGGGTACGCACGTTGAAGGGAGTCGATATAACGTCTTCAGTTTGACCATCTGCAGTTCGTCGCACAACCACAGTCCGTCCTTGCTCCCACGGTCGCAACTCGCTCCAGTAAATGTCTTCGCCATCGAGAGCAATCTGTCCCAATGCGATAGTACTCGAAGTCAGTAAGTCTGTTGTGATGGGCGATCGCCAAGACCCGTAAGGTGCCACTTGTGGTTTCAACACGCACTATGCTCCTTTGTTCAAAAGCTTTGTCAAGTTGAGAATCTGCTCTCGCAATGTAAATTTTGAGGAGACAGTTAGATCTGAAATTGTCAAAAAATAGTTAATTTGTTTTGTGTTAGGCGATAAATTTATTATCGCCCAAGAGCTAATGTAGCCGATGCTTGCAATCGTTAAGGTACTTTACCAATAATCCAAAAACTGCTCAGGCACTAACCTTAATTCTCCAGACTTGAAGCGGTTAATATCTACCCATAAAGCTGTTTTCTGCCGCTCACCTTCAGAAAAATCTAACTTGTCAAGTTGATAAAATTTGGGGTCAACAAAGTCGGTTTCAAAAAGTTGAATAATTTCGTGACCTGACTGACCGTTGAAAGTAAATATGTTTTCCAAACAGCCTAAGTAGCGAATATTTGTTAATTCTGCTTGGATTTCTTCTTGGAATTCGCGTTTGAGAGCTTCTAAACTTGTTTCACCAAAGTCCACTCCACCGCCCATTGCGCGGTAAAAAGTTTGTTGCTTTACTGGATCGTAGCCTTCAGAAACGAAGATTCGATTACCATCCCGAATCAGCCCCAATGCTAGGACACGAATTTCCCCTGGTTTATGCATTTGTGTTGCTAGTTATCGTAAATAAACGAAGAACGACCATTTTCACTATCCTCAACGGACCAATCTTCATTTTCGCCGCCGATGTACAATTGCTCAATAGTGACGTATTCCTGGTTGAGCTGCTTGAGGGCGTTAATGAGAATATCGAGGGCGATCGCGTCAGAAGTTCCCAAGTCAAACCAGCAACGCGCCCATGTCCCCTCATACTCAAACTGACCCATATTGTGCATCAGCGCCAGCAAACTTTTGTCATACCCTTCGGGGTCGTAATCCATATAGCTGAGGTCTAATCCAGTTTCCTGTACCTGGAGATTTTCAGCATTAAACGCACCCAACTTGCCCAGATAAAACCAGGAATTGAAAACCTCTTCTACAAACTTTTTTTCTTGTTCAGAAGGAATTGTGCTGAACTCCAACCAAATCCACAAATCAAAAGGATTAATTTCACGAAACTGTATCTGCATTTTCCTAAGATATCTAGTCTAAATCAGTCTTTCTCAAAGCTCATTGTAGAAGAGTTCATAGTCACAAGAGTGCGGCTTCCCCTAAATAAAGGTGAAGAAAGTAGGGGAAGTAGAGGAAGCACAGGGAGAAAATATTTTCCCATCTCCGTCCCTCACTCCCTCACTCCCCACAAGTCGCGCCTACTTAGCAGGATTACTCAAGCTTTCCGCCGCCCTCCGCCGTTCGCGCTCAATTTGTCTTGTCAAATCGCTTGGGAGTTGAGACTTCTTACTTAGGGCTTTGTCAAAATGACCAACTGCTTCTTGCATCAGTTGCGAGTTTTTCTCTTTTCTGGCTTGTTCCCGAAGGATTTGAGCTTTGAGATAATATGACTCTGGGTTATCGGGTGTCGCTTTCAAGGCACGATTGGCATACTCTAGCGCCTGAGAGTACTGTTTTAAATCCCGGTAGGCAAGGGCAATACCCCGGTCAACTAGATATTGGGGACTAGCATTTTTTTCTAGCTTTTGAATTGCCTGTTCTGGGTTCGCAAAAGGCAAATTCACCGAAAGCATTAAATCCATGTATCCCCTGAGTAAATTTAGTTCTGGATCGTTAGGTGAAACTGCTTCGGCTTTGTCCAAATGGTCATAGACTTGCCGCAGCCTACTTAAGGCTTGGGGCGCACCGCTCACTGTACCCTCACGCTGTAAAATCACCGCTCCCTCTAAAAACAGACCAACAGCAGTATACAAATTTCCGCGCAAAGGGTCAGTGGAAATCAAATTTTGTGCGGTTTCTAAAGTTTTCTTGCTGTAAGTGTCTAATGTAGCCAAATCATTATTCGTATATGCTAAGGATGCTTTCATAGCATAAGCTAAAGGTTCTTTTGGCTCTGCAGATAATGCTTCTTGTAGGTAACGATCTGCACTTTGATAGTCTCCTTGTTGGAAAATGGCTTTGAATGCTGCCTCTGTTTTGTTGCCAATGTTACGAGGCTCTTTAGTCCGAAAGGGGTCTGCTGCCCAAGAGGGGCTTGCCCAAACATTGAGTGCCAAGGTAGCTGCAAAAGCTACCGTGACTAGGCGGTAAAGTTTTGCAGGCACAATAGTTTGCAGAACTGGGAACCGTACAGTCATTTTTGACTTCAGCATATTTACCTTTAAAAAAGTTTTATATTTTACTTATAATTCTAAAGATTATTCGCTTTAACGTGGATCTGTTTGAGCCAAAATTTTTTATATTATACGACTTTGGTAAGTTTTCTAGGTTCCCATGCTTGTTGTAGCTATTGTTCAACACTAATTTTGCCACAATAAAGAGAAGCAGGATGTTTCTTGCTGCAAAATGACGTTGCTGGCGGATCGAATGCGCGAAAAATTTTTCGGAACTTTGCAGTTGCTTGCAGTGTAGTTAATTAAATAAGTTGCTGACTTTTTGGTAAACTCAACAAATGCTCTATCTTAGAAACCTAACTTATCACCCTACGGCTTGCCCGACAGCTATTCTTAAATCAATCAACCTGGAATTAGAATCCAAACAACTGGGTCTGATTATCGGACCCAGTGGTTCTGGCAAAAGTACGTTACTCGAAATTTTATCTGGACTTGCTGAACCAACATCAGGTTCAGTCTTCTGGCGCGAACAAGAACTGATAGCCGAACAGGTGCAACAATTGGCTGGCTTGGTCTTTCAATTTCCCGAGAGGCATTTTTGCGGCGGTACTATTTTAGAAGAATTGCGCTTGGGACATCCAGAGTTAGGAATAGAGCGAGTGAGGCAAGCACTAACAGAAGTAGGATTAGAGCATTTATCGCTTAGCACACCACCCCACGCTTTGAGTGGAGGTCAGCAGCGGCGTTTAGCTTTAGCAGTGCAGTTGATTCGCCAGCCACATCTATTATTATTGGATGAACCCACAGCTGGGTTAGATTGGTCAATGCGTCAGCAACTGGTAACTTTATTGGCGAAACTGAAAAAAGATTGGACGCTGCTGGTTGTGACACACGACGCAGGAGATTTGTTAGCGATCGCCGACCGTTGTTGGACTCTTAAGCACGGTGAACTAGAATCAGTTGATCCAATCGCACTAGCACAAGAAAAAGAACCTCAACCAGCAGCGTAATGTAGGAGCAGCTAGTTACCAAAAAACTGGCTGATGTGCAGTTGTGCTTCTCCATGATCTGGAATCCAGACTAACCAGTGATCGCGAGAAACCTGACACAGTAGCAGTGCTTCATCAAAGCTGTAGGGGTTGGGAAGTTCTGAGAGCTTTACCCAACTATTAGGTTGGAAATCCTTACGTGATTTGAGGTCAGACTTGCTTGACCAATCCAGATTGTGCCATGCAAGGCGTGTAGCACAATCTGGTCTACTTGAATCTAGTTTCATGGCTCTACTCTAGCCTTGACTAATGGGCTAATACAAAATTAATTCTGTAACTAAGACTACAAAATTAGTGATACTTTTGAAAAGCGACTGTTTTATAACTTTACGTTCGTCGTTGCAAGTGTTTGGTTGTGTTGCAAGCTGGCTCGGGTGAGACTTTGTGGGGGGTAGACTGGTAACTGAATCAAATTCCCCGGTTATAAATTCGGTAAGATATGACAACAACTCCTTTACCATCGCTGCGCGAGCAACAACATCCGCTCATTCGTCAACTAGCAGATTGTATAGAAGCAACATGGCAGAAGCATCTGGACTTATCGCCTTATCATTTGCCTGGTGAGTTTGGCTATGTGGAAGGTCGGCTAGAGGGCGAGAAACTGACAATTGAAAACCGCTGTTATCAAACACCCCAGTTCCGGAAAATGCACTTAGAACTGGCAAAGGTGGGAAATATGCTAGATATCTTGCATTGCGTGATGTTTCCCCGTCCAGAATACGACATACCAATGTTTGGTTGCGATTTAGTCGGAGGTCGGGGTCAAATTAGTGCGGCGATCGCAGACCTTTCTCCAGTCAACTCCCAACACACTCTACCAGAATCATATACTTCTGCACTGGCGGCACTACCTCAGTTAAACTTTTCCCAACCGCGAGAATTACCTGAGTGGGGAAACATTTTCTCAGAATTTTGCATTTTCGTGCGTCCCGGTTCCCCTCAAGAAGAAAGTCTATTTCTCTCTCGCACACGGGAATTTTTAGAAATACATTGTACGCAAGCTAGCATCTCTCAACCAGTTCCATCAGAACAGGTGCTGCAAAATTTAGCTGGACAACGCAACTACTGTACTAAACAGCAGCAAAACGACAAAACCCGCCGCGTACTGGAAAAAGCTTTTGGTCCAGATTGGGCAGAACAATATATGACGACAGTTTTGTTTGATATGCCAGATTAGTCATGACAAATGAGTAAAAAGCTATCTTGTACGGTTTGGTAGGAATGATAGATTATGGTTTGTCGGGTAAGGTTGCCTTAGTCACTGGGGTCAGCCGACACATTGGAATCGGTGCAGCGATGCTCCAAAGGAGCCGCCTTCGGCGATCGCCCGTTCACTTGCTGCATCTGGTGCAAATGTGTTTATCACTTACTATCGACCATACGACGAGTTGATGCCTTGGGGTAGCAACCTAACTGAGGCGGAAGAAATCATTCAATCATTGAAATTGCAGGGGGTAAAAGCGGCTGGGCTTGAGGCTAACCTGGCTGAACCTTTGATGCCCAAAAAGCTGTTTGACTTTGTTGAGGAAACTCTTGGTTCAGTAGATATTCTGGTCAATAACGCCGCCCATGACCAACAAGTAGATATCTACTCTCTGACGGCTGAACTGCTCGATGTTCATTACGCTGTCAACGTGCGGGGTACCACACTATTGTGTGCCGAGTTTGCCAAACGCCATGATGGAAGACCAGGAGGACGAATTATCAATCTGACTTCTGGTCAAAGCTTGGCACCAATGCCTGAAAACCTACCATATGCCATTACCAAAGGAGCGGTAGAGGCACTGACTTTGAGTTTAAGTGCTAGTTTGGCAAGCAAAGGGATTACTGTCAATGCTGTAGACCCAGGACCAACAGATACGGGCTGGATGACCGACGAAATTCGTTCAATGCTTGAGGTTAAAGCACCCTTTGGTCGCGTTGGTACACCAGAAGATGCTGTATGTACAGTGTTATTTCTTGCCTCATCACAAGGACAATGGATAACAGGGCAGATTATTCGTTCCAGAGGCGGACAGTAAAGGTTTAACTGTAGATTCTGCTACGTTTTCCCGCAACTGATAAATGTAGAATTCATTTAACTAGAGCAAAATCGAGCCACAAAATCGTTCTTTCTAAAATGTAACCTTCATCGCCAAAGAGCTTGTCTATGATGTTCTTGGTCAAGTTGAAATGAGTTGCTGTTCATTGAAAGGCAATCAACTTACCCCGTTGGTGATAGTTTTTCTCTAAAAGGCAATGCAGTTGTTACTTAGTTTTGTTCGCTATCTATGAAACTGTTTATGAGATAGACAAACCAAACTGTTGCCAGTGTATTTCAAAAGTCTGTAGGAAATACGCCGGTTACATTTGCATTCAATACAGTTCTTGTGGGGCGGACATCTTGTGCGCCTATAGCAGTCCTAAATCATTTGTGAGATTTTCTTTTATTTTTCTTGGCGCTCTTGGCGACGCCAGTCGCCTACGGAGGGAAACCCTCCTGCAGCGCTGGCTCGTCTTGGCGGTTTTTTTATTCTCATGACTCACTTAGGATTGCTATATAGCGCTTGGTGGTGTTGAGTGCAATACATCAAGAAATAAGAACCACAGATGGACACAGATGAACACAGATAAATAATTACTTCATCCAAACGAGAAGCGCTATATAGTTAACACGGCTCGTGTCGCCCATCCACAAGAAAATTTCCGTTTGTTATGACAATGAGCCTGCTTTAAGCAGTGGATTTTAAGTATTACCCACCTTTAAACCTCTGTCACTTTCCTATGCAGTCCTGTATTTAATTTACCGTAGGTTGCGTTAAGTGCTTGGTTATTTGCAGTACATAACTTGTACACTGTAACGCACCTCCTTGTCGCCTGGATGCTTGCCAAAATAAGGGTTTTTCAATTAACTGAGATCTTGCAAGAGTTGCAACAGTCAGGAGGCTCAGCCTCCAAACCCTCGTTACCAGGTTCAACCTGGTAACGAGATATTAGAGCCTCTGGCTCTTGTTGGGTGCAAGATCTGAGTTAAGAAAAGCAGATAACTGTTTGTTAAAAACCCTTTTTGACTGAATCCAATTGTGCCTAACTCGCTTTTTTACTTTGTATATGCAAAATTCCGAATAATGAGCAATACCATGTCAAGGGTGAGTCAAGAACCAAGGTCAAGGGAGCAATTACTTGAGAATGAGAAACCACAGATTTGGTGGTTAATTGCTGTATCCTTGCCAGTCATAGTTGCTACTGGAGTCCTAAGCATAGCCAAAATGGAGCAATTGAAACAGTTGAACACACCTGCACCCAGTGCGCCAGTCGCTACAACTATCAATGCTTTGGGGCGTTTGGAACCTCAAGGGGACGTTATTAAACTGTCTGCCCCAGCAGGGCTGCAAGGGACGTCGCGAGTGGAACAAATTTTTGTCAAAGAAGGAGAGCGGGTTAAGAGAAACCAAATCATTGCAATTTTGGATAGTTTCTCAAGCAACCAAGCCGCAGTGGAAGAAGCTAAAGCAAAATTGCAAGAAGCGCGTGCTAATTTAGCAAATGTCAAAGCAGGTTCACCAAGAGATATCCAGGCTCAAAGCGCTGTGATTGCTCGCATAGAAGCACAATTACGTGGGGAACTAGATGCTCAGGAAGCAACAATTGCTCGCATAGAAGCACAATTAGGCGGGGAAAAAATTGCTCTACAAGCAACTCTTAATCGGATAAAAGCCGAACTCCAAGGGCAAAGAGATGCTTTCAAAGCAACGGTTTCGCGTATACGAGCTGAACAACGTAATGCCCTCGTCGATGCTGAACGCTATGAGATGTTATATAAAGAAGGGGCAATTTCCCAGCAGGAACGCGACAGAAGGCAATTGGGTAAGGAAACTTCGACTCAGCAGCTTGCAGAAGCCCAGGCAAATCAAAGGCAAACAGTTGCAACTTTGCAACAGCAATTGACTGAAGCTAGAGCTAACCAGCTAAAAACTATAGCAACTTTACAACAGCAACTCGTTGAAGCGAGGGTGAATCGGAACAAAATTCTCGTAACTTTGCAAAGACAAATTGAAGAAGAAAGAGCCAAACTTAGCAGAATTCGAGAAGTCCGTCCAATTGATTTGCTAGTAGCACAGGCACAAGTTAGCAATGCAGTCGCCACTATGAGAAAAGTACAAGCTCAATTGAATTTGAGCTACATTAAAGCGCCAACCTCTGGCGAAATTTTAAAAATTCATACTAAAGCCGGAGAAAGTATGAGCGCAAATGGCATTGCTGAAATTGGACGAACCGATCAGATGATGGTGATTGCTGAAGTTCCCGAAGACAGTATTGGTAAAGTGCGTCTTGGTCAACGAGCCACCATAACCAGTGATAATGGAGCTTTTAGTGGAGAATTACAAGGAACTGTTGCTGAAATTGGTAGAAAAATTGGCAAAAAAGATGTCTTAAATACAGATCCAGCAGCAGATGTTGATGCCAGAGTTGTGGAAGTGAAAATCGCCCTGACTCCACAAGATATCGAAAGAGTTGCAGGCTTAACCTACGCCAAGGTGGTTATTGACATTGATATTTAAAAGATATTTCAAAAATCACTTGATATTTCTTGGTTATTAGCTAATGACTAATAACTCATGACGAATGACTAATAACTGAGGATAGAAAATGATGGGTAAAATCCCTCTGGCGTGGTTACAACTCAAGCGAGAAAAAACTCGTTTAGCTGTGGCACTGGCAGGAATTGCCTTTGCCGATATTCTCATGTTTATGCAGCTTGGTTTTCGGGATTCTCTGTATTATAGTAACGTTCGATTTCATACAAGCTTGCAAGGTGACATTGTTTTAATCAACAATCAATCTAACGCTTTGCTGTCAATGAAAACTTTTTCTCAACGACGGTTGTATAAAGCTTTAGATTTACCTGGCGTCCAAACTGTACACCCAATCTATGTAGACTATACTGCCTGGAAAAATCCTGTAACAGGTCGTCCTCGTAATCTCTTAGTCATTGGAATGAACCCGGAAATTAATATTTTTAATTTAGCTGGAGTTCAGGAAAATTTAGATAAACTTAAACTAGCAGATGTTGTTTTATATGACCGTTCCTCTAGGCAGGAGTATGGACCTATTGCTGCTGACTTTCAACAAGGAAAAACTGTAATAGCTGAAGTCAATCGTCGAAAAATTAAAGTAGGAGGACTGTTTACTTTAGGTGCATCCTTTGGAGCAGATGGTAACTTAATTACAAGTGATATCAACTTTTTACGGATATTTCCCCAACATCAACGAGGTTTAATTAACATTGGTCTGGTTAGATTAAAACCAGGAGCAGATGCAACCGTTGTTACTCAAAGTTTAAGGAATTATTTATCGAAAGATATCAAGGTTTTCACTAAGCAAGAATTTATTGATTATGAGAGAAATTACTGGGCAAGTAGTACAGCAATAGGTTTTATTTTCACTTTAGGCACAATCATGGGTTTTATTGTAGGGACTGTGATTGTCTATCAAATACTTTATACAGAAGTGGCGGATCATTTAGCTGAGTATGCAACCCTCAAGGCGATAGGTTATACACACAATTATTTTTTGTTTGTGATTCTACAAGAAGCTTTGATTTTAGCATTTTTAGGATATGTACCTGGATTTGCTGTCACTATGTTTTTGTATGATAGTGCCAGAAATGCAACACTATTACCAGTTTTTATGAGTAGTGAAAGAGCTATTATGGTACTCATTTTAACTCTGATTATGTGCTTTGCTTCTGGTACTATCGCCGTACGGAAATTGCAGTCTGCTGACCCAGCCGATATCTTTTAAAGAATGAAGGGTAAATAATAAAGAATGAAAAAAAATAAATTTATGCTTGTCAGATAGCGAAATATTAATAATAAGAATTGAAGAAGATTAACATATGCTGAGTAAAGAACCTGTCATCTCAATTAAACATCTCAACCACTACTACGGAAAAGGCGCACTGAAAAAACAAATTCTATTTGATATTAATCTAGAAATTTATCCCGGAGAAATTGTCATTATGACGGGACCATCAGGTTCAGGTAAGACAACATTACTGAGCTTGATTGGTGGTTTGCGGTCTGTGCAAGAGGGAAGTTTACAATTTTTAGGTGTTGAACTCTATAGGGCTAGCCAGAACAAACTAGTCAATATCCGGCGAAAAATTGGTTATATTTTTCAAGCTCATAACTTGTTGGAGTTTTTAACTGCTAGGCAAAATGTGCAAATGGCGGTGGAACTGAATAAGTATATTTCTCAGCAAAAAGCGATCGCCAAAGCAGAAGGTATGCTCAAAGCAGTTGGTTTAGGAGAACGAATTGATTATTATCCAGAAAATCTTTCTGGAGGACAAAAACAAAGGATTGCGATCGCCCGCGCTTTGGTGAATAGTCCACCGTTGGTGCTAGCAGACGAACCCACAGCAGCTTTGGACAAACAATCAGGACGTGATGTTGTGGAATTGATGCAGCGCCTTGCTAAAGAAAACGGAACATCTATATTGCTAGTCACCCACGACAACCGCATTTTGGATATAGCCGATCGCATTGTGGAAATGGAAGATGGTATTTTAGCTCGTGATTCACAAACTAAAGTCACCCCCAAAGGGGGAATTTAAAATTCAAAATTATAAATTCAAAATTAAATAGCCTAAGCAATGGTAAATAATTCGTGAACAACAAGATTCCCGACTTCTTGAAGAAGTCGGGAATCTAAGCTTTTTGAATTTGAGCGCAGTGAGGATCATCTTGCTGTAAATTAGTATTCTTTACAGCTTTTTGCCAAACTCTTATGCATAGACTCCTGCCTTTGTCAGAGGTTTCATCGACAAACCGCTTTAGCAATGTTCGTCTGGTGGCGACAGATATGGATGGTACCCTAACCAAGAAAGGAAAATTTACCAGTGAACTATTGCAAAGCTTGCAGGATTTAGCAACAGCGGGGATTGAGGTAGTGATTGTCACTGGACGCAGTGCTGGTTGGGTGAGTGGTTTAGCGTATTATCTGCCCATCGTTGGTGCTATAGCGGAAAATGGCGGTTTGTTTTTCTTTGGTGAAAGTGAGAAACCAGTCGCTTTAACACCCATTCCCGACTTAGTAGCACATCGTCAGCAATTAGCATCGGCTTTTCAACAATTACAAACCCAATTTCCGCACATCCAAGAATCTGCTGATAATCGTTTCCGCGTTACTGACTGGACATTTGATGTGAAAGGGTTAACCACAGATGAAATAAAAACTTTGAGTCATCTTTGTGAACAAATGGGTTGGGGTTTCACTTACAGCAACGTACAGTGCCACATTAAACCTTTGGGACAAGATAAAGCAATTGGGTTATTACAGGTGTTGCGGGAATATTTCCCCCAGTACACTCCAGAACAAGTTGTGACTGTTGGCGATAGTCCCAACGATGAAAGTTTATTTGATGAGCGTTATTTTCCTCTCTCTGTGGGGGTGGCAAATGTGCTAGAATATGCTGATAAACTTCAGCATCAGCCTGCATATGTGACTTTTGCTGCTGAAGGTGAGGGTTTTTGTGAATTGGCACGAATGATTAGATAGGCGATTGCCTCCGGCACTGCCCCTTGGGCAATCGCCGCAGGCGGACACTCCGTACCATCGCGCAAAGCATAGTGCCGTAAGTTGTGCAGACAGGCTATGCCTTTGCATATACCACACGTAGGGGCACAGTATTGCTCATTGGTGTCAACTTAAGGTGAAAACCAGTATAGAACAAGCTTTTAGAGATTGCCTCGTTCCCAGCCTGAGGCTGGGAATGCCTAGTGAGAGGCTCTGCCTCCCTTACTTGCGGCAGAGCCGCTTCAAGGGCATTTCCAGGTAGAACCTGGAAACGAGATTTTAACGAGATTTTAGAACGGTTTTGGCTTAAATTGACACCAATGAGCATTGCTTTTGCCCGTACAAACGCTTATATTGCACTCAATTTAAAACAGCTTTATTCCTCACCTACTGCTAATCTGGTTTGTTATTATTACCAGATTTAGCTTCATCTGGCACGACGAGAACTTTATCAACACGGTTACCATCCATATCCATGACCTCAAACCGCATACCTTGCCATTCAAAATGATCTGCTGCGGAGGGTATGCGACCGAGGTGAGTAATCACAAAACCACCTAACGTTTGATAGCTTCCTCGGTCTTCAGGTGACAACTCCTCAATATCAAATAGTTCAAAAAACTCATCTACAGACAACATCCCATCCAATAACCAGGAACCATCGTCTCGCTGGACAATCTCAGGATCTTCCTGGTCATCAATAGAAGGCACATCACCAACGATTTCAATCATCACGTCATTAAGAGTCACTATTCCCTGTATCACTCCATATTCATCGACGACCAGCGCCATGTGAGTGATAGTTTGCTTAAATAATTCTAAAACTTTTAGACCACGTGTGCTTTCTGGCACATATGTTGGCTGTAATAATCCCACCGTCAAGTCCAACTGCTCATTACAAAAACTCCGGGCTAACAAGCCAGTGACTGGGATAATGCCCAGTACGTTGTCAAGTCCCCCCTGACAAACGGGATACCGCGAATAACCACCATCAATAATCTTTTGGCGGTTTTCTTGAGGAGTGTCTTCCAAGTCAAGCCAAACAATATCCGGTCGAGGTGTCATGAACGAACTTACGGGGCGATCGCCCAAACGAAACACTCGCTCGACCATATCTTGTTCTGCTTCTTCAAATGTACCCTCTTCGGTACCTTGCTCAATCAAGACTCTGATTTCTTCCTCTGTCACTTGTGGTTCAGTGGACGGTTTGATCCCCAATATCCGCAGTACCGTCTCCGTAGAAATGGTCAATAGATAAACGATGGGGGAGCCAATTCTTGCCAACATCTGCATCGGTATGGCAACAATAGAAGCAATTGGTTCCGGACGGCTTAACGCCAGCCGCTTGGGTACCAGTTCGCCAATAATCAGCGTTAAATAGGTAATAATTAAAATCGCTAACCCCTTTGCCAACTGTTGTTTATAATTTTGCTGCAAAGGGATAGAACTTAAAATAGGTGCAAGTCTCTTAGCTATAGTTTCTTCGCCATAGGCACCAGACAGGATGGTAAGGAGTGTGATCCCAATCTGAACGGTTCCCAGGAACTGATTCGGCGAAGATCCCAGTTCCAAAGCAGCGCGGGCTTTAGCATCACCCCGTTCGGCAAGCTGTTGTAGACGTACCTTTCGTGCTGAGACAATCGCCAATTCTGACATGACAAACAGACCATTGGCGAGGATCAAAAGAAGAATAGTTAGAATTTCGATTGTTGGGGACATTTCTAAAATTGCCGATGCTCCTGGCAAATTGTGCTTAACCTTAACTTCTTAGTATCTGGTATCTAAGGTGTAATTACGAAACACTCTCAATACAGAAAAGCAATCAACCATGAGTCATAAATTAGCTCTTAACACTGATTCGTATATTAACGATTAGTCCGTGGATTTGTAAGTCGTCATTGTACTAGGTATTAATGACTCTATAGCCAGGCTTGTTCCCCTGCTCTGGACTTTTAAAATAAGTTAAGGTAGGCGTTACTATTATGCTTGCCTGCGAGAAGGACTTCCTCATATTTTGTAACCTATGGCATTTTCTTCCATTGTGCGTGCTTTGGGGCGGTCTCCGCTCACCACTGAACTCCTCTCCAAGCTAAATCGGCAACAAGAGTTGTTGTTAAGTGGCATTCCTCGTTTGCCAAAAGGCTTAGTAGCTTCGGCGTTGGCTCAAACTGAGGGAAAGAATTTGTTCGTGGTCTGTGCGACTTTGGAAGAAGCCGGACGCTGGACAACACAACTCGAGGCAATGGGGTGGCAAACAGTACATTTCTACCCAACCTCTGAGGCATCCCCATACGAACCATTTGACCCCGAAACCGAGATGACCTGGGGACAGATGCAAGTCCTTGCGGATTTGGTGCAATTCGGCACAGACAGAGATAAAAAAGATGAGGGAGATAAGCAAGCAAAACCTTCCTCATCCCCCTCACCTAAGATGGCGATTGTCGCCACTGTTGCAGCGCTACAACCTCATCTACCACCAGCAGAAGCCTTTAAACCTTTCTGCATCACTCTAAGGCGTGGTATGGAATTTGACTTAAATACCTTCAGTGAACAAATCACCAGACTAGGGTACGAAAGAGTGCCTTTGGTGGAAACAGAAGGGCAGTGGAGTCGGCGCGGCGATATTGTTGACGTGTTCCCAGTTTCCTCAGAGTTGCCCGTACGATTAGATTGGTTTGGCGACGAAATTGAGCAGTTACGGGAATTTGACCCAGCAACCCAACGTTCCGCCGCTCTTGACAAAATTGACCAGCTTATTCTAACTCCTACAAGTTTTGCTCCCATCGTTATGGCAGCAGTGCAAAACAGTGCTGAGTTTCAAGTCCTAAGCGCTGAGTTAAATGATGACTCAGAACTCAGGACTACTGAGAACTCAGAACTGTTGGAGGGAAGCCGTCGCTTTTTGGGCTTAGCTTTTGATAAACCTGCTTCGCTATTAGATTATTTACCTGAAAACACCCTAATTACCGTTGATGAACCAGAACAGTGCCACGCCCATAGCGATCGCTGGGTAGAAAATGCAGAAGAACAATGGCAATTGCTGGCAAGCCAGGAAGATGAAGAGATTTCCACTTCATTGCCGAGAGTCCATCGCTCGTTTGATGAATGTTTGGCTGATACGGCAGAATTTAAAAAATTAAATTTATCGGAACTCGTCGAGGAAAACAGCGGCATTAATCTTGCCAGTCGCAGATTGCCGGTCACGCCGCACCAATTTGCCAAAATTGCAGAAACACTGCGACAAGAACGCGATCGCAAGTTCTCGGTTTGGTTGCTTTCCGCCCAGCCTTCGCGTTCTGTCTCCCTACTGCAAGAACACGACTGTCCTGCCCAGTTTATTCCTAACCCCCGCGACTACCTAGCGATTGACAAGCAGCAACTTAATCACACACCAGTTGCCCTGAAATATTCTGGTCTAGCGGAACTCGAAGGTTTCATTCTGCCTACCTTCCGGCTAGTCGTCGTGACTGACCGAGAATTCTACGGTCAGCACTCGCTCGCGACTCCCAGTTACATCCGTAAGCGGCGAAAAGCTGCTTCTAAACAAGTTGATCCCAATAAGCTGCGTCCAGGGGATTTCGTGGTTCACAAAAACCACGGTGTAGGTAAATTCCTCAAGTTAGAAAGTCTTACACTTAACGACGAAACCCGTGAGTATTTGGTCGTGCAGTATGCGGACGGCTTATTGCGTGTCGCAGCTGACCAAGTGGGTGTTTTGTCGCGGTTGCGCACGGCAGCCGATAAGCCACCAGAACTCAACAAAATGACGGGTAAGGCTTGGGAAAATACCAAGAACAAAGTCCGTAAGGCAATCAAGAAATTGGCGGTGGACTTACTCAAGCTTTATGCATCGCGATCGCAACAAAAAGGCAATGCCTACCCACAGGATACACCTTGGCAGCAGGAGATGGAAGACTCCTTTCCTTACCAACCGACAACCGATCAGCTTAAAGCTACGCAAGATGTCAAACGCGATATGGAAAGCGATCGCCCAATGGATCGTCTCGTTTGTGGGGATGTCGGTTTCGGGAAAACAGAAGTGGCAATTCGCGCCATTTTCAAAGCTGTTACTTCTGGCGGAAAACAAGTCGCGCTGCTTGCGCCAACTACTATCCTGACTCAACAACATTACCACACCCTAAAAGAACGCTTTGCTCCTTACCCAATAAATGTGGGGTTACTCAACCGCTTCCGCAGCGCCGAAGAACGCCGCGATATTCTTAAACGACTGGCAACAGGGGAGTTAGATGTGGTCGTCGGGACACATCAACTTTTGGGTAAAGGCGTAACCTTCCGCGACTTGGGGCTTTTGGTGGTAGATGAAGAACAGCGGTTTGGGGTGAACCAGAAAGAGAAAATCAAAAGTCTCAAAACTCTGGTTGATGTGCTGACCCTTTCTGCAACTCCGATTCCCCGTACCTTGTATATGTCTTTATCGGGGATTCGGGAAATGAGTTTGATTGCCACACCACCCCCATCCAGACGACCGATTCAAACTCATTTGTCACCAACGAATCCGGAAAGCATACGCAGTGCAATTCGTCAAGAACTTGATCGAGGGGGACAGGTGTTTTATGTCGTTCCGCGAGTCGAGGGAATTGAGGAAATAGCAGGAGAGTTGCGGCAGATGATACCAGGGGCGAGAATTGCGATCGCCCACGGTCAAATGGAAGAAAGCGAGTTAGAATCGACGATGCTTACCTTCAGCAATGGGGAAGCAGATATCCTCGTCTGTACGACAATTATTGAATCTGGTTTGGATATTCCGCGAGTCAATACTATCTTAATTGAAGATGCTCACCGCTTCGGATTATCCCAACTTTACCAACTGCGGGGTCGTGTTGGTCGTGCGGGAATTCAAGCTCATGCATGGTTATTTTATCCTAAACAGCGGACGCTATCCGATGCCGCCCGCCAGCGGTTACGGGCGATACAGGAATTCGCACAGTTGGGTTCTGGGTATCAATTGGCAGTGCGCGATATGGAAATCAGGGGTGTAGGTAACTTGCTGGGTGCAGAACAGTCCGGACAAATGGAAGCAATAGGTTTTGATTTATACATGGAAATGCTCGAAGAAGCTATCCGTGAAATTAGAGGGCAAGAAATTCCCAAAGTTGATGATACACAGATTGACCTCAACCTCACAGCGTTTGTCCCAGCCGATTACATCACCGATTTGGATCAAAAGATGAGTGCTTATCGTGCAGTTGCAGCTGCGAAATCTAAAGAAGAATTATCGCAGATTGCTGCTGAGTGGAATGACAGATACGGTGCAATTCCTAAACCAGCGACTCAACTATTGCGGGTGATGGAACTCAAACAGCTTGCGAAGAAACTAGGATTTAGCCGCATTAAACCAGAAAACAAGCAGCACATCGTTTTAGAAACGCAGATGGAAGAACCTGGTTGGAAGAACTTGGCAGAAAATTTGCCGGAAAGCCTCAGGTCACGCTTTGTTTACTCACCTGGTAAAGTGACAGTGCGAGGTTTAGGAGTTATGAAAGCAGATCAACAATTGCAAACGTTGATTGATGCGTTGGGTAAGATGCAGGGTGCGGTTGTGGAAGAGGCTGTTGTTTGAAATTGTAAAGACGCGAGGAACATCGCGTCTTTACCATCCAAAATGAAAAATCACAAATTCAATGGCTTACAGTGACTTTAAATTAAATGAAATCATCAAGATATTTGGTTTAACTCTTATAGAAACCACTGACTTGTTTACAAATATAGAAGCTGTTGAATGCAGCGAAAATTTGGCTTTTAACCTCAAAGAAAATATACCATTAGCTGTGGCGATTCGTACAGAAAAAGCACGTTCTGAAATGATTATTACCCCAATACTACTGGAGATAAGAAGACGATTAAATTATCAAATCAGTTTATTTTCTGGCACAGATTTTAACGTAGACGCTGAAAAAGGCTTAAATGGAATTTTTGATTATATCATAAGTCTTTCTCCCGAACAGCTTTTTGTCAGCGCTCCAGTAATTACTTTAGTAGAAGCAAAGAATGAAAATATGAAAGCAGGCTTAGGACAGTGTGTTGCAGAAATGATTGCCGCACAAATGTTTAATGAAAGGGAAGGAAATGATATTAAAACAATATATGGTGTCGTCACAACGGCGGAACTTTGGAAGTTTTTGAAGTTATAAGGTAAAATGGTATCTATGTCAAGTCAGTGTTGGTATTGATTTGACAGTGCTGTTTGCTCTTTTGCAGTTGTGCCTTGAAAAGCACATCACCTGCTTACAACTTGATTAAAACTTGATAATTACTGAGTACAGAACTGAGAATATATTGAGTTTTTACTGACTTGTTACCGATTTACGATTAATGACTACGTATTAATACCACCGTAGTTTCCCGGTGGACTATGTCTCGCACAGCGAGAAGTTCGCCGCTCTTGTCTTGAATAAGTCAAATTAGCCGCGAAAGGCAAAAGATATTGAGAACAAAATGCGATCGCCCCTCCTTTTTAGGTGCGATCGCGCGCCTTCTTTATTGCTTAGACTACAGTTAGAAAAGCTAGGCTAGCTTATACAAATGTCATTTTATACAAAAGATTTGGCTCTAATAAAACTGTAAAGCCTAAGAAAGCGCCTATAGTTACATTGGATGTAACAACAGGGGCACTGCCTACCAACCTCAGAATAAGGGTTTTGAGCATTGTAGGGCATAACCCCACCTACGCTACTTAACGGTGTGCAAGATCTGAGCCTCTCACGGGCGCGTTTTTCGCTCCCGTGAAATATGAAAGAAACACATTTCACTTAAATCTCTAAAAGCCTTGCTGTATATGGATTACAAAATGTGTTTCTTAGGAGATGAAAAAAACTTCAACAATGGTGGCAAATGTTCTACAGGCGTTATTCAAGGTGTTACTGACATTGCGTATCGAATTGCACCGTAAATTACGCTTCTCAAACTGTCAAACTTAGCACTATCATTTGTTAAATCCTTTCTCATATCCCAACTCAATTCCAATTGCAATCCCTTTGTGCTTGCGTTGCGGTTAACAATGTTATTTTTATCCTCTCCCTTTAAGTCGTAACAAGCTGGCTTTTGGTTTTCTGGCAGATTTTTGAGAGGCTCGTTAACAGATGGGGCGTTGATGGGAATCAGGGGATAACCTTCAAGACTCGACTCAAAAACCGATTTGTTGCTGTTGAGAGAGTTAATAAATGCGCTAATTTGAGCTTTACTAGCTCCACCCACACAAATAGTGCCTTGAGAATAATTGGGATTAGAATCAGTCCTAGATTTGCTGTAGCCGTGAATAGCTACAGACTTTGGGTGTGCATTGACAAGCGCAAGGGCTTCTGGGTCGTCGAAGTGAGTCGAAGTAATGTGCAGGATTTGAAAGCTGTTCTGACCTAACGAACCGCATTGATTAGTCTTAACATGACCATTTAAATCATACCTATCCCAACCGTACATCGTAGCAAGCTTGTTGCTAATGGCACTAGTTTCAGCTTCAATATTACCACCGTGAAAAGAAAGTACTGTAACGTCCGTTCTCGAACTGGGAGCATTTGGACGAGTAATTTCGTAATCCTCTGGTTGCTTGCAATCAACTGAAGTGGAGAGCGCATTCACACATTTTTTGCCATCAAAACAATCGAATACGTCTGCAGATGCATAACCGGGCAACACTGCAAAACTCATCAAAACAAGCAATATCCCAACGGGAATTGTTGAGACAAAAATGCCAATACTTTTTCTTATTGCATTGACACGGAAAGTCAAGCCACTCCTAAATATTTTCATAGACATGAAACAAGAAAGACTAATTATGAACTATTTAACCTACAAAGAAACAACAGCAGATTCCGAAACGGCTTTTAACTGACACCAACCGAATTAGGGCATAATTGCTCGATATCTCCTAGCAATAGCAGTAATTGATTTAGCTCTGTCCAGTCCATTTACAATTTTTCTCGCATTTACAAAGTCCTATCTTGGATCAACTCCAAACTCTGAAAGCCGTTGACCTGTGAACACTCCATTTCTCATGCCATGCGCAATGATAAATCCTGCGATTGCTGGTTGCGTTGCTTGTTCCGGGTTATTCACTAAATCAACATTCATACCCCTAGCTGTTCGTAGAATTTGGGTTGGGTACTATCAGTCGCTTTCAGTCCGGATAGTCGTACCTTGGCTAATGGTAGTGCAGATGAGACGATTAAGCTTTGGGATGTCACTCGCTTCTCAAACATTCAAAATTCACGCATTCGCTCATTCAAAATTAATTAGTGGGAGCAAGGAAGCGCCACTCAGAAAGTTGACCACCAAATCTGCATCCGCATGGTGGGGGCTTGTACCCAGAATTAATCAATTCAAAAAAAGATTCTTAATTTTTGTTCGCGTAGCGTGTCCGTTCGCGCAGCGTGTCCGTAAGGACTCAGGACACACTTTGAACTTTGAACTTTGAATTCAAAAAAGGTCAACACGGGAGAGTGCTTAAAAACACTGTTGGTACTTAGACCCTACGAAGGGATCAACATCACTGGCACTACAGGTTTAACTGAAGCACAAAAAGCGACGCTACAAGCGTTGGGAGCAGTGGAGTTGCAATGAAAGCAATCCCCGTGATCATTCAACTGCTTGAACATCACACAGATTTTCTGCCAAACGGTAAGAGATTACAAAAGCTTTGCCTGTCTGAGCCGATGTTGTGAATCTGCAATTCGCTGGGTAATTTGTCCAATAATGAATTGGCGCACCCTCTTCTGTGCGCCATGTCAAATCGTAGAAATCCGTTAACGTGTTGTATAGCGTACAACGTTGCAGCGAACATTTGAGTAGAAGGCTCAGAGGCGGCTGCGTTATGGGTGTTTTGGGCTTCAACCCACGCCTGCACAACCATCGGCATGGAACTTAGTGTGGCGATCGCCTCTGTGTCGTCCTTGCCTGGGCTTTCTAACCCCAAGCCGATATGCGGGCTGAGTTTTTGGAAGTAGCGATATCTGAAATAGGGATCATGCAGTTAAAATAGTATTTTTTCTAAATAGAAGTAAAGATAGAAGTAAAGCTATATTCTATATCACTCATGCAAGTACAAATACCCAAACGCCACTACACCCCAGAAGAATATTTAGAACTCGTGCAGGCGGCTGATTATAAGAGTGAATACCGCGACGGAGAAATCATGCCGATGACAGGTGTTACAACAAATCACAATAAAATTGCTGGTAATTTTTATGCCAACTTGAAGTTTTATTTAATGGGGCAAAATTACGATATCTATATCAGTGACATACGGTTGTGGATACCTCGTTATCGCCAGTATATTTATCCCGATGTCATGGTCATCCAGGGTCAACCCCTCCATACAGGAGGAGGTACGACTACAGTGGTCAATCCGTTGCTGATTGTTGAAGTATTATCTAAATCTACTAGAAACTACGACCAAGGTGATAAGTTTCTCTACTATCGGTCAATTCCTGAGTTGTATGAATATATTTTAATTGACCAGACGAGGCATCATGTCATACAGCATACTAAAACCTTTGATGGAAAATGGCTATTAACTGACTATGAATCTGAAGAGGCGGTTTTGGAATTAGGTTCTATTGAGTTTCAGATGAATTTCAAGGATATTTATGATCGCGTAAATTTTGCAGAGAGTGAAGAGTAAAAAACATATTTAACGTGCCATAACGCTTTTCAATTGAGTGGAATACGCCAAAGAGTTAAGGAACCGCAGATAAACGCAGATAAACGCAGATGAAAATGTACTTCATCAAGATGAAAACCGCTATATTACAAATGCCCTTGCCGCAATCACTCCTAAAAACATTATTGGATGCTTCACCCACTGTTGCTACTATATTGCACCCAACTGAGAACCGCTATATAAGTTCGGACGCCCAAAGCGCGATGGGCGCAGCCCCGCCGGATACGGCGATTGCGCGCAGCGCAGTGCCGGAGGCAATCGCACTTCATCTGGATTGTAGCTTCACTACATTCAGTTTTGCTCGTAGTATTTTGGTTAAAATAGTCAATAAAAATGATTAAGCCTAAAAAATTGTATCGCGGACACGTAATAGAAAAAGTTGGTCACGGGAAAAGGGCGGTATTTCAAACAACTATTAACGAAAAAGAATGGTCTAGCGTGACTGAATTAGAGGTAAAAACAGCAATTGATGTTTGGATTGATGAAGGAATAGAGCCGTAGTTATCGTGCAGATATCGAAAAGCAGCGTTGGCGAAGATATTTATCTCTTATTTGGCTGTGTGCTTTACTCTTTGCACTCTCAGATGAAATAATGGATCGTGAAACTAGGGCAGAATCAACTAAGCCGCGTTCTGGTTCTCGGATTGAGTTATTACAAGTGACATGCTCCCGCTGATTATCCCTCAGAACCGGAAGGCAAGATATGAGTTGTGAGAGCAGTTGAGGGCAGTGTGGGAGCATACTTGCGACTTGTGAACTATGGTTCTGTTGCAAAGTGAGCGATCGCTCGTAGTGTATAGTTTATAGAGTCACCTTGTTACTAAAACTTTAGTTTGATATTAAGGAATTAAGAAATGTCTACTGAAACTGAGATAGTTGCTTACATTCAAGAAAGCGAATTTGATGCTCTTTTAAATGAACACAAAGTTGTTATTGTTGACTTTACTGCTACTTGGTGTGGTCCTTGTCGCCTGATTAGTCCATTAATGGATAAGCTGGCCCAGGAATACAAAGGTCGCGCCAAGGTTGTTAAGGTAGACGTGGATAACAACAAGCCGATGTTCAAAAAATTCGGACTTCGCAGCATTCCAGCGGTTTTAATTTTCTTTGATGGTTCCTTAGCAGAAACAATTGTAGGAGTTTCTTCTTACGAGGAGTTCAGCAGCGCTGTTGATAAACATATGAAGCTTGTTAAAGAATAGTAGTAAGTAACCAAACAAAATTGAACAAATACAGCGGCATTTTCATTATCAAAATTCGATAGCGAAATTCCCAATAGCCGAATACTGCGATGGGCGCAGCCCCGCCAAAGGCGATCGCATCGGGTTTTTACTGGTATCGGTAAAAAGTACCTTGCCATGCCTGCTGGCAACGGTTCGCGCAGGACATTAGTTAGCCCAAGCCCAAATGCGGAGCGTTTTAGCTGGTTTAGCAGTCAAAAATCCCTCTACCCGATACCCCTCTCAGGTTCATCCTGGAGGGGAAAAGCTACTGATCCCCGATGAACTCGCACAGGCGTTACGTCAAGAGGCTTTGGCAAGGCAGCAAGCAGAGGAACAGGCAGAACAGGAACGCCAACGCGCAGAACAAGAACGCCAACGCGCAGAACAAGCAGAATTACAGGTTCAACAATTGAAGGAAAGGTTGCGTTCACCTACGGTGCGCCGAAGGCGATCGCTTGGCGTTAACCCTGATGCTATTGATTGATACTCCCATGCTTAAAACGATGTTGTTGGCGTCATATAAACCTTAATTCTTCATAGTGCAGTGCCCGTCCCTCCGCGCATGAGGAGCTTTGGTCTTTAGACCATATGGCAGAGCACAGAGGAGTTACCGAAAAAGAATAGAGGCGTCAGTCGCCAGGAGTCAGAATGAACTCTTGGGGCGACTGGTGGATGAATAATGGTCGCGCATCCCCCGGATTTATCCGTGGAGAAAAAGAAAAGCGATAGCTTCTTTACCGAAACCCCCGAATTCATTCGTGGGGTTATTCTGAATTCTGAATTCTGTCTTCTGACTCCTTCTCATGTTTGTATTAAAAATTACTTTTTTCCTTTTGCCCTCTGCCTTTCTTCCGTAAAATCGGTGTGAAATATAGCCGAAGTATGAGCAAAACGGCTCTTTGACCTAAAAATTTATACCTCAAGATACTGTGTAGTTTGAGGTGAACTCATTTACATTCAAGATATGAAATGGCTATTACCAATATTAGCTTTCGGTAAGTATCAAAAATATCTTTAGACTTTTTTTATAGTATTGTATTCAGTAGGACAGTTTTCCACCCTGCCGTCAGTTTTAATGAAAATGATATACGGTATTTACAAATGTAAATATTTCGTATATACATATATTTTGTGTTGCATGTAACTATTTTCAAACCTACTGAAATAGTTGTATAAGCAGCCAAGGAGCCGCAACCAAACACTTCCAAACCCAAGGATAAACCTATTTAAAACTATGCTTAAAACCAACAATCATCAGCATATTATCTTCTCTGCCTTTGTTCATTCTGGTTTAGAAACTCATAAAACAGTAAATCAAAATCAAGTTGCTCAGCCTAAACTTGATTTACTGCAACCATTACGTCATTGGCTCGATTCTTTGGACATTCAAAATCGTAAATTGGCGAGATTTATTGCTACAATGATTCCCGCTCAATGTCCTTTTGAGCGGGATATTATTCTCTTTGGTCGCAAAATTGCGCACATTCCCCCTATGTGCAAGCTAAATCCGCTGTACGACGAACTTGTGGGGTTACGTTTTCGCGCTTTGTGTTATCTAGCCGATGTCTGCGGTGAGGATATTCAATCCTACTGCTAAAGTGTGAAAAAGTACCTGATGTAGAACAGGTAGTTTGGTCTACTTTGAGCTATTTAATTGATGTCAAGGCATCTGCTTGTTCCTGTGTCGTAATGACCGCACCATCTGGGATTTGCACACCATCACGCAAAGTGACATCAACGACCACTGCCCCAGTCCCAATGGTTACATTATTACCAACCTGGGAGCGGAATAGGATTGCATTATCTCCAATAGTCAGATTGTCTCCTACCACAAGGGGACCGTGAAAAACAATATTGTCATCTGTATCTAAATTATTACCGATAGTAATGCTAGTACCCTTAAGAGCATGAAAGGTAACACGGTCTTCAATCTTAGCATTCTCGCCGATAATAATAGGTGAACCTTCATCGGCACGAATTGAAGTGCGCCGTCCAACAACACTATTGTTTCCTATCCGCACGTCGCCAACAATGCGAGCAAATTCTTCAAGTTGCACGTTATTACCAAGAGTGGGCTCAACAGGCTGGGGATTCCAAGAAGTTCTTGGTGCAGGGGTGACTCCAGTCACAGCATCGTATCCCTCTTGTTCATAAAGTTCGCTGTAGTTTTCGGCAAATTCCTCATTGACTTCCAACACTTCTTTCTGGAATTGTGAATTCGCCTCAGTCTTTAAGGGAAGCGCATCCGCTTGCGCTTGCGTGGTGATAACTGCTCCAATTGGCACTAAGCGGTCTTTGCCGATACGCACATTAGACAGCTTTGTACCATGTAACACAAAAGCACCATCCTCTAGCACCACATTATTGAGGTCGGCACGGAAACCTATAAAGGTGAAGTTACCGATTTTTGAGTTTCTAATCGTTGCTTGATGGGCAATGCTCACTCGTTCTCCAGTACTACTGGAGAGTTCACCGCACTTTGATTTAGGAGCTTTTTGATTACGTAGCGCCAAGAATGCAATATTATCTTGCAGGTTCGTTTCACTATTAATGCAAATGCGAGTATCAGGGTCTGCCCGTAGAACGGTATTGCTTGCAACGAAAACTTTTTGACCTACGGAGACATCACCGAAGAGTTCGACCAAAGGACTGATAAAGCTAGAATTGACCACAACAGTCAACGGACGCAACAAGCTAACCAAGCCAGTTTTTTGAGCTGAGAGTACAACTTGCCCCATGGTAAGAGTAAACAGGAGAATGCAAGTTATGAGAGGAATGTGAGTATATTTGCTGATTTGTTTGTACATAGGTGATATTGTTTATAACCACGTACTTTTAAGAGTACGCATAATTACGTATTTTTCATATCCCCCTTTTGGGAGGAGACAAATGATGGAAATTAAGGTAAAGAGTCAACCTAGCCAAGAACGGCTCAACGAACTGGGTGTGTCCAAATGGGATATTTGGACAAAGGAAGTCTCAAAGTTCCCTTGGACTTATGACACTCAAGAAACTTGCTATTTTTTGGAAGGTGATGTCTTCGTTACACCCGAGGGCGGACAACCAGTGCAAATGGGCAAAGGAGATTTAGTCACTTTTCCTGCTGGGATGTCTTGCACCTGGGAAATTAGAAGCGATGTGAAGAAACACTATTGTTTTGATTAGCAAAGAAATTATAAATTATAAATTATGAATTATGGAAGCAAGAGCATTGCCATAATTCATAATTCCGCATCCATCATCTATCCTTGAAAAGGTGCAATCTTAATAAGGACGCTGATAAAAAATGTTATTACATTTAAGCACCTGGCAGGAAGTTGAGGCTTATCTACAGCAATCTCAGGGTATTATTTTGCCGATTGGTTCCACAGAACAACACGGACCCACAGGCTTAATTGGCACAGATGCGATTTGTGCAGAAGCGATCGCCCGTGGTGTGGGTGAAGCAACTCAAGCAATTGTTGGTCCGACAATTAATGTGGGGATGGCATTGCATCATACCGCCTTTCCCGGCACAATAAGTCTGCGTCCCAGCACTCTGATTCTGCTGGTAAAAGACTATGTCACTTGTTTAGCCAAAGCTGGTTTTACCAAGTTTTTCTTCATCAACGGACACGGGGGTAACATCGCCACCCTCAAGGCGGCTTTTTCTGAAACGTACGCACACTTAGAAGATTTGCAAATTCCCAACGCCCAACGGGTGCAATGCCAAGTGGGTAACTGGTTTATGTGCGGTTCAGTTTACAAGCTTGCTAAGGAATTATACGGCGACCAAGAAGGCTCCCATGCAACGCCCAGTGAAGTTGCTGTAACTCAGTATGTCTATCCAGAGGCGATTAAGCAAGCGCCTCTTTCAAAAGAAGTTGGCACTGGACATAGAATTTATGGTGCTGCTGACTTTCAAAAGAAATATCCAGATGGCAGAATGGGATCAAATCCCGCTTTGGCGACACCCGAACACGGTCAGCAGTTTTATGAGTTGGCGGTGAAGGAACTCAGCAGCGGGTATCTGGAGTTTTTAAACGCAGATTGAACGATGATAGGACTTGATCCCCCAACTCCCTTAAAAAGGGAGCTAGGGGGGATCACAATACGGTTCGGTTAGCTTGTTTATCGCGCGAAGATCCCCCCAACCCACGCCACTTGCGGGATTGTCGGCAGAGAGAGCCGCCCAACGCAGTGGCTCCCCTTAAAAAAGGGGGGCTATTTTCCTTCTTTACCCCCTTAAAAAGGGGGTCGCCGTTAGGCGGGGGGATCTTATCCGAACCGTATTGGGGAGGATCAAGCTTTTAGGTTTTTTTTCAGGGTAAGTCCTGGATGATTGACAATTTGAACAAAGAATAAGAAGGTAACAAATTATGAAGTCATCTGTGCTGTTACTCATTGTAATTTTATTTATCACAGGTATTTCAATTCAACCCCTTCTTGCCTCTGGAAACATTCCGTCTCATACTGAAATCCAAGCAATTCTTCAACAACGCATCGATAAAGAGAAGCAGAGCGTTGGAATTGTCGTTGGCTTCATCAATCCTAAAGGTAGCACAATAGTCAGCTATGGCAAGTTAAATCAAACAAGTTCCCGCCAACCTGACGGTAACACTGTATTTGAAATCGGCTCTGTCAGTAAAGTCTTTACGTCACTTGTGTTAGCAGACATGGTAGAGCGTAAACAACTGAGTCTGCAAGACCCTATCTCAAAATTCTTGCCTAAATCTGTAAAAGTACCAACAAGGAAAGGCAGAGAAATTACACTACTAGATTTAGCAACTCATACTTCAGGTCTGCCTAGATTGCCGAATAATTTGGATCCTAAGGATATAGAAAATCCTTACTCTGATTATACAGTCGAACAGCTTTATTCATTCTTATCAAATTCTCAGTTGACAAGAGACATTGGTGCTGAATATGAATATTCAAATCTGGGCGCTGGATTGTTAGGACATATCCTCAGTCTCAAAGCAGGAATGGATTACGAAAAGCTGGTCATTACACGTATTTGTCAGCAACTCAAAATGGACAGTACAAGCATTCAACTCTCCCCAGAAATGCAAGCGCGCTTTGCAACTGGACACAATCAACTTGGACAACCTGTAAAAAATTGGGATATTCCCACTCTCGCAGGTGCAGGAGCGTTACGTTCTACGGCTAACGATTTACTGAAATTCCTAGCTGCTAATTTGGATTTGAGCAAATCTCATTTATCGCCAGCAATACAGAGAACCCATCTGGTTCAACATGATGCAAATATTCCTGATTTAAAGATTGGCTTGGGCTGGCATATTTTGAAAAGGTATGGCAGAGAAATCATTTGGCATAATGGCGGTACTGGTGGCTACCATAGCTTTATTGGGTTTGATAAAAAGAAGCGCTTGGGGGTTGTTGTCCTTTCTAATTCTGTCAATGATATTGATGATATTGGATTACACCTACTGGAGCCAAAATTTGAACTAGCAAAACGTACTCCTCCAAAAGAAGGCAAATCTATTGTGTTAGACCCAAAAATTTATGATAGTTATATAGGGCAATATCAGCTTGCACCAAACTTTATTCTTACAATATCTAAAGAGCAGGATAAACTATATGCCCAAGCAACGGGTCAACCTAGGTTCGAGTTATTTCCTGAATCAGAGACGGAGTTTTTTATTAAAGAAGTTGATGCTCAAATCACATTTGTTAAAAATATAAAAGGGCAAGTCACTCATTTAATTCTGCACCAAAATGGACAAGATTTAGAGGCAAAAAAGATTCAATAGTACTCTTATACCATTTCTCTATGAAGTTGAGCTTACAGCGCTTTTCAAATAAATAAACCACCCTTTAGGGGCACGGCAATGCCGTGCCCCTACAAAAATCTGTGGTTCAATTAACTGAAAATAGCTGTAATTCAACTGAACTGTAGTCCCCTCAAGGTATCGGGGGGACGGCGTTCGCTTTGCGCATACGGCGATAGCCGTGGCCGTACCCACTGGGCATAGGCGGGGGGTAATTATTAAGCGCATTGTTACAGAAAATTGGTATTAGTAGGTTGAGTTGACGCCAGGGAGTCAGGGAAGGGTGAACCCATGACAAAACCCGGGACTTCCTTTTACAAATATTACTAGTTAGAGTTGACGCTACTGACGCAGTAGTCCTGTATTTACAAGCGGCGTAAATTTCGCGCGTGTAAGCAAGACTACTGCGATAGGGAAGTGTGGCACGTTCATTGCCATAGCTTGTCCAGTTAAGTCAAAGGAAAAATGTAGCGGAGCGCAGTGCCGAACGCGAGTGCGTCTCCCCTACTGAGAAGCGATCGCCAATTTTTTTTGATGACCGATTGCAATAGCATGATAAATTTATTACCTGTGTGCTCGCCTTCTTATATCAATTCCATTTAATTTCCCATCATAAAAGCACTAAAGAGCAAGTGTAAATTAGCGCTTTAAAATTACGAGTTTACGCAGTCAGCAAAGAGCGCTTATACTCGACTTTATAACTCCACAAATTTGCTGTCGCGAACTACTAGGTTCAACTCTTGCAAGCGTTGATAGATTGTTTGAAAACTATAATTTAAATTAAATTAAATCTAATTTAAGAAAAAATTAAATGCTCTTTAGAGCAAGACTATTTTGTTTAAAATTGGCACTACTCAAAAGGTACTTTCGCTTCAAAAAAAGAAAACAAGCATCGTATCTGTTGTAAGTTATATTTCTGTAAAATTAATATGTAACTTGAGAGAGATGGTTTTGAACTACTAATTTTTTTTATTATTTATCTGACTTTTATTAAATGATGTGATTTTTTAAAAAGTAAATGTGTTGTAGTATATTAAGTGTGGCTTTTAACGAAAAATAAAAAGCAAAAAAAAATAGTCTAGTGGTAGTGGTAGGTTTTTATTAAAAAATATTCCAACGCTTAAAAAATTGATTTCTGCTAATTTCCATAAAAGTGGTGTGAAAGCGTCGTTCAAGGACTATAAAAATAGCAGTTATAAGTTTGAAACTTACTGATTATGAGTGTGAATAACACTTATTTATTTCGAGTGGAGACGCTGCATACACTAACTGGAGTTTTGTCATGGCTTCTACCTTGCCAAATAAAAATCACTTACTTACAAAGCTCAAAAACTCTTTCCAATCGGCTAATCAACACTTGCAGAAAACACCAGAGCGATCGCTTGAGCAAGCTTATCAAGCTGTGTTAAAAATTAAAGCCATTGAAGATGAGTACTTTAATGGTGGCAAAATATCCACAGAATCGACCAATCACACTGCTTCCGTCATCTCTTATCTGCGGGTAAATTTAGAGAAAAACTTGAATATTGCCAAGCTGAGACTGCTAGAATTCAGAGTGAGTAGCTTCGTCCTTGATAATCTCAACGGTAATCATTTGGCAAAGCTAAGGTTGGTGGATGAAGTATTAGATAAATATAAATATACAGACCAAGAGAATAGTTCACTTGCCGAAGTACGGCTTTCCGAATCTGTCAACCATAGTCTCATTAAAGCTAACAATCAGGCATATTTACCACCTGAAAATGCGATTGACGTTGAGACTGTCACTGATAAAACAGGAGTGATACCTAGGTCAATTGGGAGAACGATTAATAAAATCAAAAGTGACTTCAATCCGAAGAAGGAAGAAGATGTTGTCAGAAAGTTTCGTAGCTCCAGAGCTAAGACAAAAACTGCTGTTAAGTTTCTGCTCACGCTGATTCTTGTGCCGCTCTTGACTCAGCAGTTATCGAAAAACTTGTTAATCAATCCAATTGTTGACCGTGTAAGAGTTGAAACTATCCCGCGACTTTTCTTACATTCTGAAATGAAAGAGTCAGCTCTGCGAGATTTACAAAGTTTTGAAGAGGAAATCAAATTTGACAATATCATAAATCTCGCTCCTCGACTGTCAGAAGAAGTAATTGAAGAGCGAGTAAGATACAGGGCGGCTGAAATAGCCAAAGAGTATTGGCACAAAAGCAATAGTTCTATCAGTAATGTTTTCGCAGATTTACTAGGAGTCCTGGCTTTTAGTTTAGTGCTGTTGGTGAACAGGAGACAAATCGCCATTTTGAAGTCGTTTATGGATGATATTGTCTATGGTCTCAGCGACAGTGCTAAGGCTTTCATCATCATTTTGCTGACCGACGTATTTGTAGGATTTCACTCACCCCACGGATGGGAAGTGATTCTTGAAGGAATAGCAGACCATTTGGGTGTCCCAGCAAATCGGAATTTGATCTTTCTTTTCATCGCGACATTCCCAGTCATTTTAGATTCCATATTTAAGTATTGGGTATTCCGATACCTCAGTCGCATTTCTCCTTCGGCACTTGCAACTCTGAAAACCATGAATGAGTGATATTTATAATCCACAAAATTCAGCAAGAGTGCGACTGCTATTAAGTTTCATCCTAGATAAAACTTGTACCGAACAAAAAACAATCAACAACATACATTCGAGGTTTCAAGTATGAAATACAACAACATTCAAGAAATCATCAAAAATAATCAGGCTTGGGCTGCACAAAAAGTAGCCCAAGACTCCACTTACTTTGAACAATTGGCAACTGGACAAAAACCGCCTTATCTCTACATTGGGTGTTCAGACAGTCGTCTAGCCCTGACAAGATTTACTGGTACAGAACCCGGAGAGTTATTTGTCCATCGCAATATTGCCAATCAAGTTTCTCTCACGGATATTAACTTTTTAGCCATTTTAGAATACGCAGTTGTCCATCTTGAGGTAAAACACATTATTGTTTCTGGTCACTACGCTTGCGGTGGAATTAAGGCAGCGTTAGAAGGACGAGCGATCGGACTTGTTGATAATTGGGTAAATCCAATTCGAGAAGTCTATTTACAAAAACAAGACGAAATTGATGCCTTACCAACACAACAAGAACGCTGGAATCGCCTAGCAGAATTGAATGTGCTAATGCAGGTCAAAAATCTCTACCAAACTTCTGTTATGCGTCAGGCACTCCAACAGCAAAAAGCGCCTGAGGTTCATGGCTGGGTGGTGGATATACGCACCGGCTTGATTAAAGACCTGGACGTTTCAACCAAACAATGGGGATTGCGTTCATTATCTGTTGCAGCAGTTTAAAATCTGACTTTTCACGGTATGTGGAAAAATCCACGAAAAACCTAACCCCCTAGCCCCCTTCCCTAGTAGGGAAGGGGGAAAAATCAAGGTTCCTCTCTCCTTCTAGGAGAGAGGAATGGAAGCAAGGTTTACCATATGGCGTGAAAAGTAAGGTTTAAGGTAGGATGCAGGGCGCATCTACGCCTGACTCCGGCTTTGCCAGAGTCTATCCATCCTCAAAGCTACTGAATTGACGATATTATCTTTTGGTCGTAATAGCCTAAATTTCTGTCAAATATTAAAGCCAGAACATTATATTGGAGGTTTACAGATGCAAGGACAAAATAATAAAAAAACTGCTTCTCCCCCAGGAGAGAAGAAAAATAACTCTAAAGAATCTAGAGAAAAATCTTCGAGTTTGAGTTCTCAAAAAAGATTTTTATTGGCAGAATCTTTATTGGCAGAATCTCAAAGAAAGTTTTTCTCGGGAGAGAAAAATGTTGCCAAGAGATCATTCAGAGAAAGGTTTGGACTTTACACTGGCGAAGAACATTCTGCAATTAAAGTAACCTTACGCCTTACCGAGTCAGTACTTCAGGCAATTCTTCCCTGGGTCATCTTGTGGGGAGGATATGGCTTTCTCATTTCACTGCTTAACTACTATGGGAAGACATCAAAATTTAATATTGACATTAAAGCTATTCCCAATGTTGTCATTACTCTCAACATCGTCTTATCGTTACTCTTAATTTTCCGAACAAATACAGCGCATGATCGCTTTTGGGAAGCTCGTAAATTGTGGGGAGGAATGGTCAACACTGTTCGCAACCTAACTCGCAGAATCTCCATCGTCATTCAAGAACGCCAGCCAGAAGATAGAACAGAAAAAGAAACTATGTTGCGACTCGTCGTTGCCTTTGCTGTGGCAATGAAGCTGCATCTGCGAAGAGAACCTGTGAATTCTGAATTAGCTTCCTTGATGTCATCCTCTAAATATGAAACACTCCAAGAGGTAAATCATCCCCCGCTCCAGATTGCTTACTGGGTTGGGGATTATTTCCAGCATCAGCATCAACGTGAATGTGTCGATGTCATGGAGTTGAATGCTCTACATTCATTGCTGGATGAATTAGTGAATCTTTTGGGTGGCTGTGAGCGCATTTTAAAAACACCAGTGCCTCTGGTGTATACCATTACTCTCAAGATGCTGTTGACGATCTATTTCCTGCTACTTCCTTGGCAATTGGTCAGTGGTTTTACTTGGTGGACTGGACCGATAGTAGCTTTCTTGAGCTGTATTTTGCTTGCTATTGATGAAATCGGGGCGGAAATTGAACAGCCTTTCGGTCAGGATCCCAACGACTTACCTTTAGATGTCATTTGCAAGGTGATGCTTCGCAATACCTACGATCTTTGCTCTTCCTGCCCAATCAAGTAACTAGGCTGACGTTGCTGCAAGCAAATTCTTCAAAGCACACATTTTTCTTTCAGCTTTGTTTCAGCGGCTCTAAAAATTTAACGAAGTACAGTATTCTCAAATACGAGGATCAATTCATACCAAAATCAAGTGTACGACAGGCAAGATACCTAATTTATTTCATACCATGAGATTAAGGTTATGAGCACAACACTACAAAGATGGGGTATCCCGCTTGGAATTCTCGGTTTCATGACCATTATTACGGCAATAATTAACAATCCATTCAGTAACGCCCAGCCGCAAAGAAAGCAGGTAATTGCAATTGATGGTTCTAGCACAGTCTATCCAATCACAAATTTGATGGCTGCGGAGTTCAACGATAGCCGAGAAAACAAAGTACAAATTAAGGCTGACATCTCCGGTACCACCGGTGGGTTTAAAAAGTTCTGCGAAGGGAAAACCGATATCAGCGATGCCTCACGCCCCATCCTTAAAGAGGAAATGGCAATCTGTAACCGAAACAAGGTCGGCTATATAGAACTCCCTATTGCCTTTGATGCCCTCACTGTGGTAGTGAATCCCCAAAATGATTGGGCAAAGGACATCACGATCGCTGAGTTAAAGAAAATCTGGGAACCAGCCGCCCAAGGCAAAATTACCAAATGGAACCAGGTTCGTAGCACCTGGCCCGACAAACCCCTGAACCTTTATGGTCCAGACAACGATTCTGGCACCTTTGACTACTTCACACAAGCAACGGTGGGTAAACGCAAAGCCTCGCGCACCGACTACACAGCTAATGAAGATGACAACGTACTGGTCCAGGGAGTTAGCCAAGACCCGAATGCTTTGGGTTACTTTGGCATTGCCTACTACGAAGGCAACAAAAGTCAAGTCAAAGCTTTAGCGGTTAACAACGGCAAAGGTCCCGTGCTGCCTACACGTGAGACGGTGGAGAAAATTCAATATCAACCCCTGTCTCGCCCACTATTTATCTACGTCAACTACAAGTCTGCTCAAAACAAACCCGCAGTGAGGGAATTTGTAGATTTCTATCTCGACAAAGCTCCAAAGTTGGTTGGTCAGGTTGGCTATATCCCTTTATCAAAGGAAGTTTATCACCTGGATTTTGTTCAATTCCATAAAGGTGAGGTTGGGACAGTGTTTAATGGGCAAGCTCAGTTAAACCTGACCCTTGCCGAAGTGTTACGCAAACGAACAACCTTATTTTAGGGAATTTTCAACAAATAAATTATCCAATGAGAGTAGGGAGTGGCACTAAGCGCCCGCCTAGTTTATAGGATGGGCGAGACGCCCATCCCACAAAACTCATTATTGAGTTAATTAACTACGAGCGATACCCTCTTGACGCGCTGCACGTTGTACAGCACCAGCAACAGCAGTCACGACGCGCTCATCAAAGACAGAAGGAACGATGTGTTCTTTGTCAAGGTCTGAAGGTTTAATTAAGGAGGCGATCGCACTGGCTGCTTCTAGATACATTGTGGTGGTAATCGTTGCTGCCCGACAATCCAAAGCACCACGGAACACGCCAGGAAAAGCTAGGACGTTATTGATTTGGTTTGGATAGTCACTGCGTCCTGTTGCCATGACTGCAACATCGTCTTTGACTAATTCTGGCTGAATTTCGGGAATGGGATTTGCCATGGCAAACACGATTGGGTCTTTCGCCATGGAACGCACCATTTCTGGTGTTAAAACTCCTGGTCCTGAGAGACCGATAAAGACATCTGCAGCTTGCAATGCACCCGCCAAAGTCCCTTGAGCCTTCACTGCAAATTCGCGCTTTTCCTCTGTCAAGTCAGTGCGACTTGTGGAAAGAATACCTTTTGAGTCGCACATCCAGATTTTTTCTGCCCCTGCTTTCTGAAGTAACCGGGCGACTGCTATCCCCGCAGCCCCAGCACCGTTAATTACGATGCGGACCTCTGCCATTGATTTATGTACCAGCTTTAAGGCGTTAAACAACGCTGCTAAAGTGACAATTGCGGTACCATGTTGGTCATCGTGAAAAACGGGGATATCTAATTCCTGTCGTAGTTTCGCTTCAATTTCAAAACAGCGAGGAGCTGCGATATCCTCTAAATTCACACCCCCAAATACCGGAGCGAGATTTTTTACCGTACGGATAATTTCATCTGTATCTTGGGTATCAAGGCAGATGGGAAAAGCATCTATGCCAGCAAATTCCTTAAACAGCATAGCTTTGCCTTCCATAACTGGCAATGCGGCTGCTGGACCAAGATTTCCCAATCCTAAAACAGCACTGCCATCGGTAACAATAGCAACAGTATTTTGTTTAATGGTTAAGTTGTAAACTTCTTCTGGATTTTGGGCGATCGCATTACAAATTCGTCCTACTCCTGGCGTGTAAGCCATTGCCAAGTCGGACACACTCCTGAGAGGAATTCTGCTAGCAATGCTAATTTTCCCGCCGCGATGCAAATTAAACGTGCGGTCATAGACATTCAACACCTTAATATCTGGCAGAGCTTTCACTGCTTGGACAATCGTCTCAGCGTGTTCCGTGCTAGCTGCATCGACGGTGATATCACGAATCGAAATAGCCCTTGTTTGCTCGATTAAATCAATTTGACCGAAATTACCGCCACTGGTGGCGATCGCCTTGGTCACGGTAGCCAACATCCCGATGCGGTTGGGAATTTCCACGCGGAGTGTCAAGCCAAAACTAGAATTAGGGGTTAGGTCTGCCATGCTTTGTTGATTGTGGGTTTCAGATTCTAGATTTTAGATGCAATTGATGGGTTAAATTATAGTTAAACCGTAAAATCTCAAACCATCTACTGTGAACTAGCCAAAATTTACTTATTGTACCTATTTATACTTATTTTTTTTAGTCATTGCATCAACCCAACGAATCATGAGGATGTTTCCCCATGAGGTGCGAAAAGGAACGAAAGTCGTGAGATTTACCAACCAAAAAGTTTATGAGGATCTCAATGGGGTGATGGAAGCAATCAGGCAAATCATTGGCAAGATGCGGAGGATTACCGCAGGTGCGATTGCGCTCCACGTAGTGCCGAAAGGGCAATCGCACTCGCATTGTATTTTTGAAGCATGACAGCTTCACCATTAGATATCAGAGTAGAAGATATTGACCACTGCGGCATAGTCGCAATGGCACGAAGTACCTGTCGGAGGCGATCGCTGTCCGCAATCAACCTTAAATAACTGCAAAATTAAAATGATTTTTTATCCCCTCAACACTTGCAATTTTACCTGTCTTATAGAATGAAACAGCCCTGCTTTGCAAGGGGGGATTGAGGGGGGTAACTCCAGGGAATTGTTATTTTATGTGGCTCTGGAGGCATTGCCCCGATCTGCTTGTACTCGCATCTGTACTCAAAATAAAAAGCGCCCTTCTTACTTGAGAAGGACGCTTTCCACTTGTACAGACGCGATACATCACGTCTGTGGATTATTCAAAATTAACCGTTGATTGCAGGAGCGCTCATTGCAACAGGAGCAGCATCACCAGCAGCCAAGTCGAGAGGGAAGTTGTGAGCGTTGCGCTCGTGCATCACTTCCATACCTAGGTTAGCGCGGTTGAGGACGTCTGCCCAAGTGTTAATCACGCGACCTTGAGAGTCAATAACTGACTGGTTGAAGTTGAAACCATTGAGGTTGAACGCCATAGTGCTGATACCCAAAGCGGTTAACCAGATACCAACTACGGGCCATGCACCCAGGAAGAAGTGCAGAGAACGGCTGTTGTTAAAGCTCGCGTATTGGAAGATCAGACGACCGAAGTAGCCGTGTGCTGCAACGATATTGTAGGTTTCTTGTTCTTGACCGAACTTGTAACCGTAGTTTTGAGACTCGGTTTCGCTTGTTTCACGTACCAGAGAAGAAGTGACCAAGGAACCGTGCATTGCGCTGAACAGGGCACCACCGAATACACCTGCTACACCTAATTGGTGGAAGGGGTGCATCAAAATGTTGTGCTCTGCTTGGAACACCAACATGAAGTTGAAGGTGCCAGAGATGCCCAAAGGCATACCGTCGGAGAAGGAACCTTGACCGATGGGGTAAATCAAGAATACTGCGGTCGCAGAAGCTACAGGAGCAGAGTAAGCTACACAAATCCAAGGACGCATCCCTAAGCGATAGCTTAGCTCCCATTGACGACCCAGCCAACAGAAAACACCAATCAGGAAGTGAAAGACTACCAACTGGTATGGACCGCCATTGTACAACCACTCATCGAGGGAAGCTGCTTCCCAGATGGGGTAGAAGTGCAAACCAATAGCATTGGAAGAAGGAACAACAGCACCAGAAATGATGTTGTTGCCGTAGATTAAGGAACCTGCAACAGGCTCGCGGATACCATCGATGTCAACGGGAGGTGCAGCGATGAAGGCGATAACGAAGCAGATAGTAGCGGCTAGCAGGGTGGGAATCATCAACACACCGAACCAACCGATATATAGACGGTTGTCAGTGCTGGTGATCCACTCGCAGAACCGCTCCCATACGTTACCGCTTTCGCGACGTTGTAAGGTTGTGGTCATAGTTCTTATGAGTGCTTTGAACTGAGTGCTTTGAACTTTTTGAAAAATATAAATCAGGTAATTCAGTTATTTACCTGTACTAGCTATATTTACATGAATTTACTGACAGTTGAAGTGGTGACTTAATGATTATTTACATTTTGTAGTTTTGTTTAAAAAATTTAAGTTTTTTTAAAAGAAAACAAGTTTATAGCGGTCTCTTTTGTATGAAATACACCTGAGCGTAAGAACACTGCCAATACTGTTTGAATGGTGATACTCGTGTACGAGTTTTAAAGACTTATCAACGAAGTTTTAATACTCGTGTGCGGGTTTCAAACACTCATCAACGAAGTTTTAATACTCGTGTACGAGTTTCAAACACTCATCAACGAAGTTTTAATACAATACGGTTCAGATAAAACCAGAACCCTTATCAGGAACACAATGTAGAGACGCGCCATGGCGCGTCTCTACAAATAAGCCAATCCCACTAAAAATCTTTAACTGAACCGTATTAAGTTTTAATACTCGTGTACGAGTTTTAAACACTCATCAACGAAGTTCTTATACCAAAACCGGTAAATTACCCATAATAAAACTTTTATGTAGTCAGGACTTTAGTCCTTGTTTTCGTGGAAGAGGACTAAAGTCTTCACTACAAAGTTAGTCAGACATGACATAGCATTCGTATATGAGTTTTATCTATGTTTTTTGGGCTTTTTGGAAGTATTGCCGCATATCCCACACCCAATTTCAACTAAAAGTCAAAATATATGTAAGGCAAGCTACCTTCAGGAGCGAGTAACCAAACACTGTAGAAACACAAAGGGACGAACACAAGCTTTACGGGCCAGTTGAACTGTAACTTGAATGTTCGGTGAAAGGCGTAGATCACAGCCATGACAGTAGCTAATACAATGAGCAGCATCACCAGTTGGTATTGGCTTAGATTGAGGGCATCGACATACACCTTTTGAGCAAATTGCTCATCTGCAGGATAACCCCAAAGATGCTGAAATACAAAAGAAGATTCTTCGAGGTTCGGTAGGCGGAACCAGATCCAAGAGGTGAAAACCATGAACTGCGTGAGGAGCCAAGCCAAAATTGTACCTAATGGCTGTTGCCAAAAATTTTCCAAATCCTCAAAGCGATCGCTGATAGCATCAGTAAATCGATGAATTACCAAAGCTAACCCGTGAAATAAACCCCAGACGACAAAACCTAATGCTGCTCCGTGCCAAATACCCGCAATCAGCATGATAATCATCAAATTCAAACAGGTGCGATCCAATCCTTGGCGGGAACCACCTAAAGGGAAGTACAGGTAATTACGCAGCCAATCCCCTAAAGTGATGTGCCAGCGTCGCCAAAAGTCTGCAATACTGGTGCTGAAGTAGGGAAAGTCAAAATTTTGAGGTAGAAACAACCCGAATAGTAAAGCACTTCCACGGGCGATGTCTACGTAACCGCTGAAATCCAAATACAACTGGAAGCCGTAGGCAAAAGTCGCCAACCATAAATCCATGCTACCCGCTCTTTGCAAGTTGCTAAAACATAAATCAACAAAAATTCCTAAGTGGTCTGCTACAATACCTTTTTTGACCGCACCCCTAGCAATTAGCCATAGTCCTTCTGCCACAATATCAGGACTCAGCAAGCCCAGATTTTTAAATTGATTCGCTAAGTTATGGAAACGAGTAATGGGACCTGAAATCAGTTTGGCAAAGAAAAACTTATATGCAGCAAATTGGAGAAATTCTTTTGCAGCAGGTGCGCCACGGTAGACATCAACTAAATATGCAATGCACTCAAAGGTGAAAAATGAAATTCCCAAAGGTGCAATCAATTTAAAAGACTCAGCTTCGGAGGTGATAATACTGGGGAAAATAAACCTTAAGAAAGGCAGCAGATATTTAAAACTCAGTAGTAAAAAAACATTCAAAACTATACCCAGCCACAAAAGTTTTAAACGGCGAAGATTCCAATCAATTTGAGCATATTGCCACTCTTCGCTCTTCAGCTGCCAATCTAAAGTATTTGGTTCTGGTATAGTGCTTTCACCCATTTCTCGTCCGAGACGAAAGGTAATAAAAATGAGTGCTAGTAGTAATGGGATGTAATGAACTTGCAAAGATGCATAGAACACAATGCTAGCAATTAGCAGCGTCCATAGCCGTAACTTTTGTTGTGCGACAGACCAGTAAATTCCTAGCACACTCAGCAAGAACAGCCCGTAGAGAATTGATATAAAGTTCATGTTTTAGTCATTAGTCATTAGTCATTAGTCATTGGTCATTAGTCATTAGTCATTAGTCATTAGTCATTAGTCATTAGTCATTAGTCATTAGTCATTAGTCATTGGTCATTAGTAAAAGTAAAGTATTTTGACTTTCTCCCCATCTTTTATTTAGAGGGCCAAGGAATCATAGGGTCATTACCAAGCTTTTGCGAGACTTTGTAGGCACCGTAGCGGTTGAGGTGGCTGGGATCAGAAAAGTAGTCAATTGCTTTAGGATATAGTTGACTCAAGTCTCGATAAATAAAGTTTGGATTATCAGCCAAACGCCGCATATACTGATGGAATTCTTGCTCATATTTTGAGCGGATTTCGTCTAAATAATATGTAGTCAGAGGCATATTGACAAAGACTAAGGTAATTTTCTGAGACTGGGTAAATTCAAGTAGTGCTTGCACAGCAGCATCTTGATCACCTTCGAGTCGAAAAGATTTGTAGTCGTTGTCGTAGTCTCCGGAGACTTTTGTATGTTTTTGATAATACGTAGCAGGCTGGAAGCGGATAGAAAGAGGAAGAAATCCATCAAAGTCAACTGCTTGTGAAGCATCTTCTGGATTGATGCTATTCGATTTTTTATTGGCTGGTTGGGTCGCGTCACTAATAATAGGCAAAGAATTGAATTGTTGCTTCAAAAGATTTTTGAGATTGTCGCGCTTTTGATAGCTAGCAGATAGGGCAGCTAGACCTTTATTTAACCACTCATCTACCGCTTTGTAGCTGCTGCTACCTTGCTGGGTTTCCCCGGTTGTTGTTTCTTTGTCTGTTTGCTGCTCTATGCTGTTGATTGTGTCAGTAGAACTTGTTTTTTCTGGTGTTTTTTCCAATACGTATTGATATCCTGGTGATGTAGCGATCGCTCTAAAGGTAATATCCTCTCGACCGCTGTTAAAAGCACGGGAACCATCTGCCCAAACAATCAGTTTTGGCAGTTCTGCTGGTTGAAGAACTCGACGCAAGATAAAATCGACGACTTGCGCTGTGGCACCATTAATGCCAAAGTTAAAAACATCGATACTAGAAGAACCTTGAGTTGTCAAAGATTTGGAAAGAGCGACAGGATCTATTCCCCTAAGAGCGCGGGAAGAGCCAACAATCAACACATCTGGCGGATGACCAGTTTTTGCCAAACGCTGTTTGTACAGTGCGAGTTGTTCATCTAACTGCTGAGCATTGAAAGTTGGTATCTGCGTTAGCAATCCTCTCGCTTTGTGAGAACGTGTTGCTAAAAGAATGGCAGTTGGTGTTGCCTTTTGCTTCAAGGGTGACGCTGGCAAATTTATTGGTTGGGTCTTATCTGCTTGCGTCAACCCAGAACCATTCGATATATTCTTCCCACCTTGAGGAGATTTTTCTGCATCCGTGGTAGTAAAAAACACAGTTCTTTGTTTCTGCTCAGCCTTAGAAGTCGTAGAGAGTGATTTGGGCGAAACGCTGGCAACCGTGGGTGTTAAGGGTATACTGCGAGACATAACTTTACCCAAAATCCAATCGGTTTGTAAGGTCAACAATAATCCCAACGTACCCCACACCAAGGCAACTCTCAGTCCATGATGGTGATCTGTAGTTTGTTCCTGTGACTGTTCGACATCAGTAAAGAGCTGGGTTGCCAAAAGAATTTTTCTTACAGTTGCGCTCCAATCTTCAGCCACTTGGGTGACAAAAGTGTAAACTTCCTCTGTGGTTTCGGGGCGCAGCACAGGCTGGTCAGCAAAAGAGGGTAAAAGTTCGCGAACTTTGGCAGAAGTTGGAGCAAATTCTGGAGTCGCTTCTGGTTCCAAATGTTGGCGGTGCTGATAATCGACGCCGTAGTGCCAAAAAGGTTCCTTGTTACCAGCACGACGACCATAAACACGGACACCTGCAATTCCAGGGATTTTTAACTGGCGCACAAACTCAGTCACTTTGGAAGCAACTTGTTTGCGTGCTGGACAAACGGGTGCATCACACATTATGTGTAACAAATCCCCTCGAGAGAGCAGAAGGACGCGAATACCTCCGGTTACCAGACGCAAATCCAGGTCAGGGTTGAGCAAACGCTCAAGTAAAAAGACAATAGCATCTTTCTCGCCAGAACTTGCCAGTTCTAGAGCTGATATTGCTAAGGCTGGATGTTCCTTCGCAGGTAAGGAGAACCAATCAACCCATACTGGTTTGTTGTCTGTTGTTTTTTGTCCATACACTGTAGCAGCAACAATGCCTTGGGGGGCTATTGCTTCTAAAAGGGGTCTTATAAACCCTAAACACAGATCCTTCTCTGGTGCTGAGGCACTGAAGAGTGGCTCTGAAGCTGGGGTACAAAATATATGTAGTGTTGATTCTTTGAGAGTTGCTTGTAGTGCGACTTCCGATTCTGACAACGTCTCACTTAACAATCGTGACAGCGCTTGCACATCTCCCCAACGCGCCCATTCCTTAAGCATCACCTCGGGTGGTGTCAAATCCACCCTGATGAGCCAATCTACCTTGTTTTCACCACTGACTCGCGAAGCAATCACAGCATCTTGGTAGCCAGAAAGCTTAAGATGTCGTAATTTTTGGGCGACTGGTTCAGCAATTAAGGATGGATCTGGGCTGTAACTCGATTCACAAAATATCCACAGGCGACTTTGATTTTTCTGATTGTTTTCTGTGGGTTTTTGCTTGATAATCTTAACCTGTACAGCGATACCAAAAGGACTTAGCGTTTCACTAAGGTAGCGAGCGATCGCCTCTGGATGTCCTTGGCGTGCCAAACTTTCGTTAGAAACAATCAGCGCCCCACGAGGTTGTTTGGATTTTTCCTCGTCTTCTAACAGGGCTTGATCCACCTGTTCTAAATGCCGATCAAGTTGATTGAGGTAAACCCTATGACACCATTTCGCTCGCTTTTCCCCTTTTTTCTTTCCGTAGACGAAGACTTGGTAAATCGCGGGTTGCTCAAAGCTAGTTAGCATATCCAAGTCTGTTTGTTGTAATGCTCGCAGCAAATCAGACAGAGTTCGCCAACGTTGAGGACATTCTCGACCTTCACACATAATATGTAGATCGTTTCCTTGCAACCGGACTTTCACCCCGAAAGTGCTAATCCCTGTTGCTTTGCTTACCCACTGCACTAAAAATTTTTGGCGCTCTGGTAATTCTCTTTTCATGGGAAGTTGACTTTACAGGAAGCGAGTGTTGGGGGATAGTACTTTAGCTCACCGGAATGAACCCTACCCTAAGGCGTGCAACCGAGGAGGAAGCAGAAAATAAGCGTTTTCATGCGGGTGCGCATTCCGGTCATTGAATGATCAAGAAACTGGATACTAAGGACTGCTAAGTAGAATGATTCTCAATTCATGATTCTGAATCAGCAATCCCCAATTCCTTGTAAACTAGAACCATAGAATTATCACACTATGTCGTTTTTTTTAACACTTTTGTTACCTTATAACGAAAGCAAAATCGGCAAAGATAGTTGTGTAAACAAAGCAAGATTCACTTTTGTCTAGTTTTGGGTTTCGTTCCTTTCATTATTGAACTCCTAGGAAATACCAATGTCACCTGTCACGGACCGTCCTTCATCTGATTCTGGATTAAATCTAGTTTTGTTTACCATTCCCCAGTCTTTCCTGTTGCAAGTTGGTACAGTGTCTATATTACTGCTGCTATACGCTTCAAAAACTGCCGGAGAAAACTTACAAGCGCTTGGAGAAGCAAGTGAAGAATTGTTTCGAGGCGATCGCCTACCCATTCTTAACTTCCCTGAGCACAACGAAGAATAACGAAGCGAAAACATAGACTTTGGATACTCAATGCTTCTGTGGCAATTGCCATAACGAAGAAAGTTCCAAACAAAGATTCATAAATATTAACCTCCTTAACCACAATAAAGGATATGAGTTCCCTTTTATACTCTTTTACTCAGGCAGTGAATATCTACCCCGCCTCCGATTTATTTTTGCGCCATCGCCTCCAAGTCGTCGAGGAATTGTGGGAGTCTGTTCTTCGGCAAGAATGCGGTCAAAAGATGGTAGACTTACTGCGCCAACTACGGGATTTTTGTTCGCCAGAGGGACAAGCAATCAACGACCAAGCTTCCTCTGTATTCAAGTTGATAGAGCAGCTGAACATCAACGAAGCAATTCGAGCAGCTCGTGCTTTCGCTTTGTATTTCCAGTTGATCAATATCATAGAGCAAGACTACGAACAACGGCAGCAATTAATTCGTTATGAGGTAGAAACAGAGCAAGGCACTCAAGAAACTCTACCAGATTTCATATGTTCATCAAACCAGGAAGAAGCAGAAAATCCTGTTAACAGTGGACTAGGAGCAGACTTGCTTACCAAAAGTTGGCAAGTCAACAATAACGGCAAAAAAAGAGGGACTTTCGTCACTTTGTTCCCTCATTTATTCAAACTCAACGTACCACCACAGCAAATTCAACGTCTCATTGCTCAGTTGGACGTGCAGCTTGTGTTCACAGCCCACCCAACGGAAATTGTCCGTCATACAATTCGCGATAAGCAGCGGCGCGTGGTTAATCTGTTGCAACAGTTGGATGCAGTGGAAAAACGCTCGACCAATGGTGGTCCGGCTTGGGAAGTGCAAGAAGTGCGAGAACAATTGCTCGAAGAAATCCGCCTGTGGTGGCGTACCGACGAGCTACACCAGTTTAAACCTGAGGTATTAGATGAAGTAGACTATGCCTTACACTACTTCCAAGAAGTGATATTTGATGCGATTCCCCACTTGTACAAACGCTTCAAATATGCACTGTCTACCACTTTTCCCTGGTTGGAACCTCCCAGCAAAAACTTCTGTAAGTTTGGCTCTTGGGTAGGAGCAGATAGGGATGGGAATCCATCGGTGACACCAGAAATTACCTGGGAAACAGCCTGCTATCAGCGCAATATGGTGTTGGAAAAATACATCAAGTCGGTGAAGAAGTTGATTAACTTGTTGAGTTTATCGCTGCACTGGAGTGATATATTACCAGACTTGCTAGAATCTTTGGAGTTGGAGCAATCTCAACTCAGTGAAGTGTACGAGCAACTGGCTCTGCGCTTTCGCCAAGAACCATATCGCTTGAAGCTCTCTTATGTGCTCAAGCGGCTGGAAAATACTCGCGATCGCAATTTAGCTCTGTATAAACGGGAAACTCTCAAGAGCAATAATATCCCCATTTACCACTCAGGAGCAGAGTTTTTAGCAGAACTGCGTCTGATTGAACGCAACTTGACAGAAACAGGTTTAAGCTGTAGGGAATTGGAAAACCTGATATGTCAGGTAGAAATTTTTGGTTTTAACCTGACGCATCTCGACATCCGCCAAGAATCATCGCGTCACTCAGATGCTTTAAACGAAGTCCTAGAGTACTTGGGAGTTTTGAACAAACCTTACGACGAACTAACAGAGGACGAGAGAGTTGCTTGGCTGGTTTCCGAACTGCAAACACGCCGTCCGTTAATTCCAGCAGAACTGCCATTTTCCGAAAAAACGAACGATGTTATTCAAACTTTACGCGTGGTGCGATCGCTGCAACAAGAGTTTGGTCATAACATCTGCCAAACTTACATTATCAGTATGTGTCGCCAAGTAAGCGACGTGCTGGAAGTGTTGCTACTCGCTAAGGAAGCTGGACTTTATGATCCCGGTACTGCTGTTGGTACTATTCAAGTCGTTCCCCTGTTTGAAACGGTAGAAGACTTGCGGCGCTCAACAAGCGTCATGCGAGAACTGTTTGCGTTGCCCTTGTATCGTGCTTTGCTAGCAGGAGGATATGAAGCAGGGGGAGATAAGGGAGATAAGGGAGATAAGGGAGATGAGGGAGATAAGGGAGCAACATCCTCCTCATCCTCCTCATCCCCCTCATCCTCCTCATCCTCCTCATCCCCCTCATCCTCCTCATCCCCCTCATCCTCCTCATCCTCCTCATGCCCACTCACGCCCAATTTACAAGAAGTGATGCTGGGGTATTCTGACAGTAATAAAGACTCTGGATTTTTAAGCAGTAACTGGGAAATCCATAAAGCTCAAAAATCACTACAGAAAGTTGCAGAAGAATACGGTGTGAATTTGCGGATTTTCCACGGACGCGGTGGTTCTGTTGGACGCGGTGGTGGTCCAGCTTATGAAGCTATTTTGGCTCAACCTGGTCACAGTATCAATGGACGCATCAAAATTACTGAACAGGGAGAAGTTTTGGCTTCTAAATACTCCTTGCAGGACTTAGCACTGTATAATCTGGAAACGATCACCACTGCTGTCATTCAAGCGAGCTTGCTGCGGACGGGGTTCGATGATATAGAACCTTGGAATGAAATCATGGAAGAGCTAGCAGCGCGATCCCGTGCTCACTACCGCAACCTCATCTACGAACAACCTGATTTTATTGACTTCTTCCATCAAGTTACCCCAATTGAAGAAATTAGCCAGCTACAAATTAGCTCTCGTCCTGCGCGTCGTCCATCTGGGAAGAAAGATTTAAGCAGCCTGCGGGCAATTCCTTGGGTGTTCAGTTGGACACAAACCCGCTTCTTGCTACCTTCTTGGTATGGTGTTGGTACAGCATTGCAAGAATTCTTAAACGAAGAACCACAAGAACATCTGAAGTTGCTGCGTTATTTCTATATCAAGTGGCCCTTTTTCAAAATGGTGATTTCCAAGGCAGAAATGACCTTGGCAAAAGTAGACTTACAAATGGCGCAGCAGTATGTTCAGGAATTGTCCCAGCCTGAAGACAAAGCCCGTTTAGAGAAGGTTTTTGAACAAATTGCCAATGAATTCTACCAGACACGGGATTTGGTTTTGCAAATCACCGGTCATCAACGGCTTTTGGATGGAGACCCCATATTGCAACGCTCAGTACAATTACGTAATAGTACAATACTACCGCTAGGCTTTATACAAGTTTCCCTGCTCAAGCGCCTACGCCAAGCTCGAACTAATGTAACCTCCGGAGTCATTCACTCTCGTTACAGCAAAGGCGAGTTGTTGCGAGGGGCATTGTTAACCATCAACGGGATCGCCGCAGGCATGAGAAATACTGGTTGATCCGCTACACTGAGTCAAAAGTCATGAGTCTAAAGTCCACAAGTTTCGACTAATGACTCTTGACGAATAGATCTCTTGCAAAATTAAAAAGAAGCACCCCCCTCAGTCCCCCCGCAAGCGGGGGGAAGCAATAAAAATCTTGTTCCCTCCCCGTAAACGGGGAGGGTTAGGGTGGGGTTCTAGGGACTTACGCAAGAGGTTTAATAACTAATGACTAAAAATCGAACTTTAATTTGCACCTTTTTAGCACTCCTGTCAGGGTTGTCTGGAGGTTACATTGCAGGGCAAATCGCTATAACTCTCCACACTCAAAAGTGTCAAAACCAACCTTGGGGCTTGAAGGAGATGTGTAACGCTTTGGTAACACCAGGCGCAGTTTGGCAAGGTAGCACAACAGGGCTGTGGACAGGAACTGTTTTGGGTGCGTTTGTTGGAGGTTTAGTGACACGCCAAAATCGGCAATAGGAAGAAGAAACAGAGAAGACACAACAAAGAAGAAAAATTTCCCTTTTCAGTCTTCTCTCTTCACTCTTGATTCTTAACTATCAGTTGGGGCTGTTGGCGTTTGTGGTTTCCTGAGAGTTTTCCAGGAGTTTGTGCTGGTGTCAAAACAACGCCAAGTTCCCTCAGAAGGCTCCTGGTAGCAAAACACAGAGCGATCGCCAGCGTTAAAATTGTCAGTTAAATAATATACAATTCCTCTAAAAGGATGGGTTTTTCGACTCAACCGTTTAGCTACTGCTTGATTGGGACATTCTACGACAAATACGGGTTGTCCATCCAAATGACCCAAAGAGAAGATACACATCCGTAAAATGGCTCGCAACCAGCTTTCTGAGTTATCAAAATAATCATCAATGATTTTGTTGGTTAGAGCTTTTTCTAGGGCACGGTCTTGTTGACGAGGAGTGTGAGGGTCTGACATAGCGCAACTATTATGCTTTACCGTTGGTTTGAGATTAAACCAAAAGCTCCAAAAGTGACAAGCGTATGTCGAAACATACAGCAATAATGCTCAACAGAAGCCAAAAGTCAAGAATATAGCGCTGACTGGGGATTAGGGATTGGGGAACTCGGGGTCCCCTCTGGGGATGAGGGGCAATGGGGATTGGCGGTACAACACGAAAAATTATGTCCGGGGCAACAAAGCCCTCCGAAAGAAAGGAAATGCACCTTGACTGGTAAAATTCTCTAGTAAGGGTGAGACTAAATTGCATGACTACTGAAATTAACCAAGAGAACCAAGCAACCAAAGGCGCTGATGCCATTGATGAAGCAATTGAGCGCGGAATTGATTTTGATGGTTCCCCTATTCCCCCCGCCAAGCTGGAACTTTATCACAAAGTCATGGGGCTAGAAGCGAACAGACAGCGCAGCGGAGTCAGCAATACTATGCGATCGCGCATTGTGCGAATTGGAGCAAAACACATCCCCCAAGCAGAACTCAACCAACAGCTGATAGACGCTGGCTTTGCTCCCTTGAAAGAAAAAGAAATTGCCTTTTTCTACGGTCCAAAGTGATACCAAAGGGCAGTGCGCTCCCGCAGCGATCGCTGTCTCCCTGCGGAAGACAGTGTGGATACTTCAAGATGTCCTATCTATATTCACTTGAGGTGTGAGGAATGAGAGGTCATTTATAAAGTAAATATTAAGTAGGGTGTCCTGCGGCTATGTAAGGATTTGAGCGTCTTGTGAGAGTAGGAATGAGCCGTAACGCACCGCATAAGCGTGGTGCCGTACTTTGGGCTTTAACGCACCTTACAATTTAAGGTTTACTTTATAAATCATCTCTGAAGCTTAAACAAGTTTTTCTTGTACTGAACTACCCCCTGCCTTTAGGCATGGGGTAGTTCAGATAAAGGGCCTGTATTCGCTTACACAATTAGCGGTTCTTATATCGTTGATTTTCAGTCGGGACAGCCTTCAATTACAGTACCTGCTGGCAAAGCGATTATAGAACCAATTAATCTCGTTGTGCGTGCTAGGAATCCTAGCTCAACGGAGCCAGCGACATTAGTATTATTTCAGGTGAGAAAGCCTGGGACTGCCTTCCTGGATCCTGTATCTAAATAATTTAGCAACCGTCAGCTTTTTACAATTATTTGCAAAGAGTTTTATTTTGACCGAATTTCGGCATCACCCCCTTAAAAGTAATACAGGGGGTTTTACATATGGTTTCAATGCCAAAAATCCGTGACATTATACCCTAGTTCCGTTAACATTTGCCGTAAGAGAGGTAAACTCAGTCCAATGACATTGCTGTAGCAACCTTCGATTTTTTCTACAAACAGACTTCCACGACCTTCAAGGGCAAACGCACCAGCACACTTTAAAGGTTCACCTGTGGCGACATAAGCGTCAATGGTGCGATCGCTCAGTTGTGCAAAGTAAACTCTTGTTACCTGGTACTTGACTAAAGTTATCTTTTGTGTATTGTCTATTAAGGCATGACCCGTGTAAAGGTCGCCAAAACGACCTTGCATTTTTTGCCAGCGTTGACGTGCTTGTTCAGCATCTGCTGGTTTGCCATGAATTTCGCCGTTAATAGCCAAAACCGAATCACAACCCATGATTAAAGCAGATTGAAACTGAGGGGCTACAGTTTCTGCCTTTCGTTGGGCTAAAGTTTTTACCAATTGTGCAGGTTCATTTATTTGGACTTGTGACTCATCAAAGTCACTGGCACAAACGAAAGGCTGAATTCCGGCTGTTTGCAGCAAGCGGCGTCGTGCAACAGAAGCAGAGGCGAGTACAAAGGATGGGCTGCCCATAGGAGGAGTATGGAAGTAAAACTAGTAAACTGAGAAAGACTCTAGTGATTCTTCAATTAATCGTTTGACTCTACCCCAACGTCTTTCAGGAATTGAGGCATTGAACGTAAAAAGTTTGCCACGGCTGACAGCAACACTAGCAAGGTTGTGGCGTTGTTGGTTCTTAGGTAGAGAAATTGTATACTCTAAAAGATAATATGTTTTTCCGTTAGATTCCCGCTCTGCGGCATTGACTAACTCAGCTGTGCGACCAGAACCTTCAGGAGCAAGAGCGTTTTTTCCCAACTTATATCCTACTTCTCCTGGTGTCCCTAGTTCTTTCAAAGTTTTGCCTTCTGGAACTGGACTAATCACTACAGAAATATTTTCAGTCACCCCAATTATGTCGTGGAACACCACATCCGGACCGTCGGCAACTTTAACTTGCACCCAGCCGTTAGGATATAAAAACTGATAACCATCAGTGGTGTCTACATAGCTTTTAAGTCCAGCTGCAGCCGCCGCGCTAGAATGACTCAAGCTGAAGCTAAACACCAAGAGCAAAATCAATACAATTCTTTTCCACATTTCTACAGTTTCCTTTAGGCTGGAAGCAACACAAGCCAAGTGTATTTTCTCGTTTTCATTGTCCCATGTATGCTGACAACTTACGAACTACGCTGGTTTTACCCAGGCACAATACCGCAAGAGGTTGAACTTTGGTTTGAGCAAAATTGTCTGATTTCACCGCTACAACCACCAGAAGAACGGGAAGATTTGTATCTTTACTCACCAAGGTGTGACTTCTTGGGAATCAAATTGCGTCAAGGACGGCTAGAAGTCAAATGGCGCAAAGCAGAATTAGGCGTTGGGCGTTTTGGCGAATTCGTCTTGGGTAACACAGAGAAATGGGGCAAGTGGCTGTGTTGTGACCCTACAAAAGAAAGTTTTCAACCAAACCTCGTTCTAGACAACCCTTCATGGGTAAGTGTCCAGAAAATTCGCTATTCACAACTTTACCAAGTTTTCCCTGAGTTTCCACCACAACCTGTTGTTTCAAAAAATGAAGGTATCGACAACGGTTGTACAGTAGAACTTACCCATCTGATCATTCAAGAGAATGCTTGGTGGAGTCTTGCGTTTGAAGCTTTTGGCGAAGATACTCGTTTGATGGAGAACCTTCAGACAACAGCAAGTTGGGTATTTAAAACTTATCGTGGCTTAAAGTTGCTTGCTCTTAATTCTTACGCATACCCAAGTTGGCTAGCGCTTGTTTGTCGGTGACTGTTTACAAAACAAGTTACAAAACAAGCAAAAATCACCCAGCTGGGTACTGCTGTGCCTAATAACAGGGAACTAGGATATCAGAGGACAAACCAGGTGTAAAAGGTTATACTATTGCTGTTTTGGCACACACCAATGGCTGTAAAGGTACCGAAGTTCATAAAGAGTTGCAACACGAGGAATTGTTCGCCTTTGGGACTGACAAGCTGTATCCATCATCAGACCATGGGCTTGTCTTGTCATTAGCCATTCTTTGAGTTACTAAATCAATCCAGGTCAGAATAATTACAAGGAAAGGTTTTATGGGTTTGGACAAAGGTTACGGTGTTTTAAAATGTCATGCGATCGCTGGCAAGAAGGAACTTGACAAAGATGCCCCGCATTATCAAGTTCATGTGAAGGACGATCAGTTTTCGTATCGTCTTGCAATCAACGTTAGATCAGTTCAGCAACCTTTCGATTTGTTCTATTTTGTCGATGATGATTTTGAACATTTCATCACTGACAAACTCGATAAATTGAACTTTGGCTTTACGGAGATTGAGGAGTTAGAGAGAAAGGCTGGGGAAATTGCACTGGACTACATCCGAGCAAACTTATTTAAAGTCGATAATCTGAAACCATTGCCCTTCAATTTACCTGGAGAAAACAACGACCTCAACGAGTTGATTGACTCGCACATTCAACGGGCAATTGACACTCAAGCAGTTGTCTATGCCTTTGGGGAACCGTGGGGAGCAGAAAATAAGCCTGACAAAGTGTTCGACTTTGAACCGGGAAGAGGCGTTCATAATATTCATATGAACCAGGGCAACAGTGGGAATTTTGCCAGGGAAAATGGGGTTTTCCAAGATGGGGCGTTGTTGATTCATTATCCCTCTGCGCAAGGCTCACACGACCACTGGGTTGCGGCATTTTTTGCATTTCAATCCCAGTCCTTCCACACTGATGATCGTACTGGCAATCCCATAGCCATAGATCAAAGGGTGGGAACTGAACCAGTGGAACCAGGTGTTTCTGCTGTGAAGGCCCAGGTAAAAATTGTTGCTGCTTTGGTGAATCCTCGTAAGGAAGATACAGGCAAGGAGTCTATTACTTTAATCAACTCTTCACCAGAAAAAGTTGATTTGACCAATTGGGCAATTGCTGACAGCCTCAAACGTAAGCACCGCCTTGAAGGGTTGAGTATCTCACCTGGCGGAGTTGTCACAGTGTCTTTAAGTGGAGAAAATATTCAGCTTTCCAATAATGGGGGCATCATCACCCTTCTTGATGACAAAGGAATTAAGATTGACGGTGTTTCCTACACGAAGGAAGATGCCCAACAGCAGGGTTGGACGATTGTGTTTTGATTTGTTGTTAGTTGTTAGTGTCTGTTCTTGCTAACTACTAACAATTAACTATTGTGCTTGCAGTACTACCAATGTCATATCATCGGTGTTTTGCTTATCGCCACCAATAAATTGTTGCACTTGGTTAAATAAATAATCTAGAATTTCCTCTGGTCCACTACAAATCCTACAAGCGTAGCTAAATACGACCACGAGGTTTTCTTCATCAAAGCGATCGCCACTTGCAGCTGCTGCATCGGTCAAGCCATCTGTATAATAAAGAACGATATCTCCCGGCTCTAACTGTGCCTGACCATCTTCGTATTGGTTGTTAGCATCTAAACCGATAAGCATTCCAAAGGTATCTAAACGACTCACTGTTTTCGTTGCCGCATGCCACCACATTGGCGGATTGTGTGCTGCATTACTGAAAGACAAAATCCGTGTTTTGGGGTCATATTCTGAGTAAAATAGAGTGACAAAGCGGTGGGAATTTTCCAAATCTGCATACATCACTCGATTCAAGTTTTGCAGGATTCGTTTCGGGGGATGACCGTGTAACACTTCTCCCCGCAGCATTCCCCGCATCATAGTCATAATCAGTCCTGCAGGGACTCCTTTGCCCATAACATCACCAATCACTAAAGCCCAGCGACCATCTGCATCTAAACCGCCTTTGTTGTTTGGCTGAATTTGATTATGATTTGTGGGAATAAAGTCGTAGTAGTCTCCGCCAACACGATTGGCTGGTTTACAGCTTGCGGCAAGGGCAACACCTGAAATATTAGGGCATTGGCGTGGCAGAAGTCGCCTTTGAATTTCTGCGCCAATTTCTAGTTCTTGGTCTAGGCGTTCTTTTTTCCTCAGTTCTACGGCAAGTTCATCATTTTCTATTGCTACAGCCGTTTGATCTGCCACTAGGCGGACTAACTTTTGTCTGGTTTCTGTCCAAGTATATTCTGGTTCGCGACTCAAAACGTAAAGCCATCCCCGTTCTGTATGCTTTACCAGAATCGCCGTACCAAAGATTTGTATATCTGGTCCCAAGCAGCGATGCATATAGTCATCCAATGCACCCGTGGTCATTGCTAAAGGTTGGGTATTGGGGACATATGTGATTTGACTCGTTGCTGTTTCTAGTGCCTTGCGGATATTCTTACGCTGCCCACTATCCTGCCAATGCAGCTGTTCTAATCTCACTTGACCATTGGGTTTGTACAGAAATAGGGCACTACCATCTGCATCTGTGACTCTTGTTGCCATCAAAGGAATCAGTTCCAAAAACTGATTCAAATTATTGAAGCTTCGCAAAGCAAATCCCAAAGAACTCAGTAAATCTTGAATTTTATTTTGTTCTCGGTGCAACCGTGCCACGAGTTCTTTGAGTGCCACAACTGGAGTGACCTGAGTTGTCGGGGCACCACTATTACTGTCAGTTGGTTGAGACGGTGGTTGAGGCACAGTTACCATTGTGATCTACATTATTTTTGTTTTATATTCCTTATAAATACTTTCGTTTTTGGATTGCTAAACCATATTGTGACAAACCTGTCAGTTTAACAAGAGTAGAAAAACGTAAGGTCTAAATTCTAAAAGTCTTTCATATTTCATTTGCTTATTTAATTTTTTAATATTAATTTAGAGTCATATATTTTTAGCACAAAACGACCTGCACAAAACAACCATTCTAGATACACGCTGATAAGCTCCAAAATATATCATACTTTAATAACTTAGTCATATACCTTTGGATATATAAAATAGCTTGGCTTCTCAACCGCTAAGTGTCAAGAATGCCTGCTTGTACCTCAGGGTCTGATCATTGTAAAGGCTTACCCTTATCCACATACCTAAAAATATGTAAACAAAAATGCATTGTAGATAAATCATCACACCAACAGGTACAAGCTGGGGCACGAAATCGAAAAACAGTATAAATTAGAACGTTTCATCTAAAAGTTAGACAATCAGTTGCTGTTTCACCGTCACTCTTTAAATCTTTAATTTACCACTAGAGAATATTTTTAAATATTAAGTCAGGGAATTTTGACTTACAGCGGTTTTCTTTCGGGTGGGCATTGCCACTTAACGTTTAAACCTTTATTCCACGTTGATTTACCCCACCCCTTAATCCCCTCCCCTTGCAAGGGGAGGGGAGGTTTTGGCGCAAGACAAAACCGGGGTAGGGTTCTAACTGTATTGCAACGAAACCAGAAGCGCTGTCAGGCAGAACGTCTCCACAATCAAATCGCTGTGCAGCAATCTTCAATAATTTATCAAGCTAACCATTCAAGAGTGCTTCCACAAACTCATAGCTAGAAAAAGGACGCAAATCTTCAATTCCTTCCCCAGCACCAATAAAACGAATAGGTAAGCCTAACTGCTGCACCACGGCAAGGGCAACGCCTCCTTTAGCAGTACTATCCAGCTTAGTCAAAACGACACCACTCAGTTGTGCGGCTTCCGAAAAGACCTCAGCTTGCCGCAATCCATTTTGACCTAAAGTTGCATCTAAAACCAAAAGGGACTCGATTTTAGCACCGGGGGCTTTTTTGTCAATAATGCGACGAATTTTACTGAGTTCGTCCATCAAATTTTTTTTATTTTGTAGTCGTCCGGCGGTATCCACCAGAAGTAATTCTATTTCTCGTGCTGTGGCAGCAGAGATGGCGTCAAACACAACTGCTGCTGGATCTGCATTCTTCGCAGGATTGGAAATAACTTCCACACCACTTCTAGTGCCCCAAATCTTAACCTGTTCCACAGCGGCGGCGCGGAAGGTGTCCGCTGCACCAATCAAGCATTTATAGCCGGATTTATTTGCTAGGTGTGCGAGTTTACCAATGGTGGTAGTTTTGCCAGCGCCATTTACCCCAGTAATTAACCAAACGTTGAGAGTTTCTTTTTCTGGGACAAAGATAGGCTTACTAGATTGTTTGACTGGTGCATCCAGCATATCTCGCAAGATGCTTTTCAGGTAGGCGATCGCCTCCTCTGGTGGCAGGACTTCTTGACGAAGCTTGTTCTGTAAAGTATTGATGATGTAATCTGTTGCTTCCACACCGACATCGGCTTGTAAAAGCAATGCCTCAATCTCCCCTACGGCTGCTTGGTTAAGTGGTCCTTGTCCGACAATTGCCTTGAGTTGGTTGAGGATGTTACGGCGGGTTTTGTCTAAGCCTTGTCGCAGCTTTTTCAGCCAAGTGATTTCTTCAAAAGAAATGTCTTCTGGACGCCTCCCTTGTGCCGCCAGGACTTCTGTTGACCATAAGAATCCTTCATCTAAGTCTAATCCAGGAATTTCCCCTGTAACCTCTGGTGCAGTGGTAGTTGCAGCTGTCTGCTGTTGAACCTCTGGTTCTGGGACTTCTATTGCGGTTGCTATGAGTCTTTCTTGTCTTGCTTGCCGTTCTGCTGCTGCCCTTTCTAAAAATGATAAAGTTGCAGGTGGTGTTGGCGGCGTTACCTCTTGTGTTATCGGTGGTTCAGTGGGTTCTGGTGAAGCGACATCTGTGGTCATGAAGCTGTCAGCATCTGGTTCTTCGGCAATTTCTGGTACCTCTGGTGGTGTGCTGAGTTCATCTGTGCCATCTGGTTCTTCGGCAGTAATTTGGTCCGCAGTTACAACAACTTCTTCTGGGGGTTGTGCCGTTTCTGCCTGAACTGGTTCTGTTTCAGGTTCTTCTGGTGGTGCTTCGGCTATTACCTCAGTTTCTTTTGTTTCTGCTGGCTGAGGTTGTTGCCTTTGCTGAATATTTTTATAAGCAGCTTTCGCATAAGCCAGTAAGTCAGTCGCTACCTCAGGTGCTGTTTCTGAGGTTGAGGTTTCGGCTGGTTGTGGTTGAGGTTCTTTTGCAGCAGGAGTTTCTTCCTGCTTTTGTTGAGAGGGAGTACCAGAAGGCTCGTTATGTTGACGGCGGAACCAATTAAAAACCATTGCAGCTAGTTAGTTATAAAACTTAAGTTTTTATTTAAGTTTATGAGTTTAATTCAACTTTTAACTTTTTCTTGAGGAAATCTTTGCCACAAATGATAACAAATCCCTGCTTTACCCCACCCGCGCACATCAAGCACCCTCCCCTTGCTAAGGCGAGGGTTGGGGAGGGGTAACGCGAGGACTGCAATAATAACTAATCATCCGAACTTGATATGATTCACCGCTTCCAACGCAAAATCTCCTACCCCTTCCCCCGCAGGTGGGAGAGAGGTTAGGAAAAAATTTGATTGCCAAGGGTTGAGTGGCACGAATAAAGTGAGTTGGCATTCTTGACTGAATAACTGAACCTTTTATGGAGTACTTGCTACCTTTCTTTGGTCAGTGACTCGGCGCAGAACACCATTAATAAATCGATGGCTGTCTTCTTCACTGTAGCGCTTAGCTAACTCTATGGCTTCGTTAATTGTCACGCTTTCTGGAACTTGAAGATACTTCATTTCTGCGACAGCGATTCGCAGTATATCCCGGTCAATGTGTGCCAGGCGAGTGACTTGCCAATCTACCAGGGCAGTAGCAATTTCCTCGTCTATGGTGTTTCGGTTTTCATTAACAGCGATGATAATGTCTTTGGCGTACTCGCGGACTTCTCTGTCTTGATTAGCTAGTTGAATGAGTTCCGGAAATTCAATAGTCGCAGCCAACTTGTTGATTGCTGTTTGCGTGTGGACGATCGCCTCTTTTACCATTGTTCTGGCGGTATTGAGGTCACTGGCGCGTGTTTCGCTAGTCAAAAGGCGATCGTTACTGCGTTGCAGTTCCCCAGCCGCATTGTCTAAAGTATCTTGAACTTCGGAGCGCAGGGTGCGTACTGCTGCTAGCACCAACTTTGGTACGAGTTGCTCTTGTGGTATTTTTTCTAATTTTTTCGGATTCATTGGCAGTTGGCTTAGGCTTAATAGTGCCAACTCCCGAGCTATTTGACGTGGTTTACGCTCTTGCATAAAAGTGAGTTCAGAGTATATGAGGAAGAATTTTTGGTTTTAGGTTGAGAAGTGGCAGACAAGAATAACTGCTCTTGTCTAATAACCCATGACTAATGACTAATCACCAATAACTACATGATTTTAAGTTTCTTCGAGAGGAATAACCTGCCGTTTTGCTTCTAAGGGTGGCACTTCTCGTTGGCGTTCTTTAGAAATAACCAACTGAGTTAAGGGGGTATTGGGAGCAACAATGCCACCAGAAACTACAATTTTAAACGCATCTTCAATGGACAATGACAGATTTATAACCTCGTCTTCCGGAACAACTGCATACCATCCAGTCGTGGGATTCGGGGTTGTTGGTATGAAAACGCTCAACATCGGGCGAGACATCTGAGCCTGGATCTCGCTACTCATGATACCCGTAACAAAGCCGATCGCCCAGATTCCTGCACGTGGATATTCTACTAAAATCACACGGCGAAACTTGCCGTTGCTATCTTTTAAGAGTGTTTCTAGAAGTTGCTTGAGAGTTTTGTAAACCTGTCCAGCTAGGGGAATTGCCTGCAACAGCCGCTCACCTACATCTAGTAACCACCGTCCTGCAATATTTCGAGCCATCAAGCCAATCAGCAGAATACTCAGTAGTGGTACCATCAGTCCCACTAAGAGATCCAATAGATTCACCAAGATGGGGTGCATTCCCTGAAATGGATTTAGTTGTTTGGGAATTTGGGTGAGAAAGTTGATGACCCAATTTGCAATGGTAATCGTGAGCCAAATGGTAGTTGCAAGGGGAATCACGACCAACAACCCAGCAATTAGGTCATTTTTGAGGTCTTGTTTCCAGCGATTGATTGCCAAGTCCCTATTCTCCTTTTTTAGGCAAGTCGAACTTCTTTTATTGGTACTTATACCAGTAGGTTCGTCAATGCTTCGGACTTCGGCGTGAGCTCAGTGGAACGCTTCCGGACGCATTGACCTCGAGCGTAACCGAGGGGTCAAATGGGGAGGACAGTCTTGTGCAGTTTGGAGTGGTGGTTTTTGCCGAAGCCCGCTTCTTGCTTGACGGGCAAGATGCCGCCAGTATCTGTCCAACACGGCATAGAGTGAGCACTAATGCCGCAAAAAATGCCTGCTTTTGCAGCAAACCCAGCCATTTTCCTGACTGTGTGCAAATAGACGGAGACCAAGCAGGGTGGGGGCTAGCTAGTCTAACGACTTGTGACTTTTCTTTTTAAGACTTATAAACTATTGTTGCAAACCTTTTAACGTATTACTAATACTACCTTGCTACATAAAAAGCTGCTCATTGTTCTAGGAAGGGATCACCGAACTTTGTTAGTATTTTTGCTCACAAGTGGCGCTCTCTGCGGCACAATCATCTCATCTAGAATTCTGTGAAAAATATGAAGTTCTATAAAGTATAACATTAATGAAATTTAGTTGTTATTTGGGCGTCGCATAAAAATCAATTTTGGGGTAGTAGAGCAAGTGAAATCTTGCACCGTTCAAAGCTGACCTGGTTTGCCCGCTCGCAGTTTCAATTCTATGGTTAATTTCAGCCCTAAAGCATATTGCCAATTAGTTCTCCCCCTGATATTTGAGTCAGTGTGAAAGTTTAGAAATTTGAATTCCGTCGGAAGTCAAAGAAGCTTTCCAGACACTCTTGCCAAGCAAGATTGCGACTCAATTTTTGCTGACTCCAAGAAAGTGCAGCTTGCTCAAAAATTTCAGAGAAACTGGGACACAAAGGAGCGAGATTCGCTAGGCGATTGACTTTGATTTTTTGGGCGATCGCCATTGCAATAACATTAATTAACTCTCCTGCTTCTGCACCTAAGAGCGAAGCGCCCAAAATTTCACCATTGCGTAGGACAATGAGTTTACAGATACCCGTAGTTTCGTCTCGGATTTGGGCAGCTGATAATGTTTTAAAGAACTGCCGCAAAACAATAACTTCATCAGGACTATATCGGCGTTTGGCTTGCGCTTCTGTTAAACCGACTTGTGCGAATACTGGGTTAGTAAAGACTGCCCAAGGAATATGCCGATAATTGACTTTCAACCTAGGGAAAAAGAGTGCATTTTGCAGGGCTACTCTCGCTTCGTAATGAGCAATATTGACAAATTCATACCCACCAATCACATCACCACAAGCCCAAATACGCTTGTTGGTAGTTTGCAGTTTATCATTCACCAGCAGGCGGCGCTGATTCCATTTCACGTCTACCGCTGCCAAATTTAAAGATTCAATATTTGGCTGCTGTGCTGTCGCGACTACGATTTCATCTGTTTCAATCGCCTTATCTCCCACTTGAAGCCATTTTTTATCCTCAATTTGTCTCACCTGAGTAACTCGTGTTTTGGTAAAGACGCGCACACCTTCTGCTTCCAACTGGCTGCAAAGCATTTGGGCTATCTCAGAATCAACATCGGGAAGAATATTTGGGTGTTCTACAACCAAGGTCACATCATAACCAAACCGCGCTAGAGTTTGAGCTAGTTCGATGCTTTGGGGAACACCGCCAATAATCACCCACTGTTTAGATGGTGTAGAACTGCTCAAGAATTGCCAAATCTGAGGTATGGTCAAAAATCCAGTTCTTTGTAATCCTTCAATCTCTGGAATTGCCGGACGCGAACCCGTAGCAAGCAAATAGCTGCGTGCGCGTAGCGTTCGCCCATCAACGGCAAATGAGAGATGGGGTGAGGATTCAAATTGACCATTGGCGATAATCACATCAACTCCTTGGGCAGCTAAAACGGCAGGTGAATGCTGCTCTTGGAGATTGGAGACAACGCCATGAGCATATAACATGGCTTGGGGTGCATGAGCAGAAATTTGGCATTTTTCTGAGTTATCAGCACATGAGGTCTGAAGCCCAAATAGTGTTGCATCACCCAGTTTTTTGGCAAGGTTGCTGATGTAGTTTAAAGCGTGGTGAGAAAGAAACTCGTAAGGTGCGTTTAAGTTTGTTAATGCACCCTTTGTCGTTGGTTCCACCAAAGCAACCTTGGCTCTGAGTTGAGAAGCAGTAAGGGCAGCATAGCGTCCAGCTAAACTGCCACCAATAACCACAACATCGTAGTCAATAGTCACGTTATTTGTCCTTTGTCTTTTGTCAATTGTCCTTCGTCAATTGTCCTTTCTCTTAATGACTAATGACTCATCACTAATGACTAATGATAGAGCTTCTAGCAGGCGTTGGTTATCTAACCCTGAGCGTACGGCTACCCGGAAATACCTATCGCCTAGCTCCGAAAAACTTAGGCAATCACGGATCAAAATCTGGTGATGCTTGAGTAATTTTTGCTGCAACTGTGAACTAGATTGTTGTGATTCAACGAGTAAAAAATTAGCCGCACTTTGCAGGGGTTGCAATCCGCTTAAAGAAGCTAAACCCTGGAAGAGTTGATCTCGTGCTGCTGGTAGCCAAGCCCAGGTTTGCTCTTGAAACTCTTTATCCTTAAGCGCAGCGACTGCTGCCGCTGCTGCCAAGGTATTTACGGGCCAAGGGTCACGCCACAACTGCCAGCGCTGCAAACGATCGGGGTGGGCGATCGCATATCCCAGTCGCAAACCAGGCAGACTGTAGAACTTGGTGAGCGATCGCAAAATCACTAAATTTGGATATTCCTGCACCACCTCTATCAGGCTTTGTTCCTGTCCTGGGGGCAGAAAATCCATAAAAGCTTCATCCACCACCACCAAGGCAAATTCCTTCAAGTATGGCAAAATGGCTTCCCGCGAAAATAACTTCCCCGTAGGATTATGGGGGTTATTCAGCAATAGTCCTTTGTCGTTTGTGAGACCAGTCCTGAAGGCGGGTTTCCCGCCGTAGGGAACTGGCGAACCCGTAAGGGTCGTTTGTCTTTTGTCATGGATAACTGACAAATGACGAATGACAAATGACTCTTGACCGTTAGTCCCGAAAGACAAAGGAAACTCCAGTACCTCAGCGTGGTATGCCGCCAGCGCCCGATAGTAGTCGCCAAAGGCTGGAGTTATCAAAGCTGTTGCGGCTAACTGTGCCAATTCCCGACCTGCTAGTGAAAGTAATTCTGCCGAGCCGTTACCCGGCAAAATCCATTCAGGAGGCAGTTGATGAAAGTGACTGAGACTTGCTCTCAGTTCACCATAATCAGGGTCTGGATAGTGCCTGAGGTTGCCCAATTGGGATTCAATTGCCGCTAAGGCACTGTTTGGAGGTCCCAAGGGGCTGATGCTGGCAGAAAAATCCAGAATAGCACTTGGGGGACAGCCAGCTAACGCTGCTGCCCAAGCTAGATTTCCCCCGTGTGCAGGTTGCCGCATAGAAAAAGGGTGTCCTAAAGAACCAAAACAGAACCTAAGATTTTGGGGGTGCAACCTTTTCTCTAAACAATTTCCCAGCGGAAAAAGCAGGCACCTTGGTTGCCGGGATTTCCATCTTCTCATTTGTTTTGGGGTTGCGACCTTCGCGGGCTTTACGTTCCCGTGATTCAAATGAGCCAAATCCCACCAAAGTGACTTTATCGCCAGAGGAAACTGCTTCGATGATGGTTTCCAAAGCCGCAGTTAAGACTGCATCAGCTTGTTTTTTAGTAACACTAGCCTTTTCAGCTACGGCATCAACCAATTCACCTTTGTTCATGTCAAACTCCTAATTGTTTACTTGAGATTGTGTACAGAGACGCCCTGACACATCTTTACTTAAATCTCTGTTTGGAGATCTACAAAAGTCGCCCTTATGAGTCTTTATGCTTAAAGAGGCTGTAATTCCCATAGGCTCGACTTTTCAATGAATCATTCTAAAGTGTCGTAGCCAGAAGTGGATAGATGAAACCATTAATTTATATAGATTTCAGGATTTTTTTTATAAATCGGGCAATAGTTTCACGAAAAACCACCCCTAAAGTAGGAAAAAATACTTAGTAAAAACCCCTGTTGCTAGGGGAACAGGGGGGAGTGGAGGGATAAACAGGTGGAATGGTAGTTAGTCTTTGTTAAGTTTAATGACTGTATTTTAATGACTATATGGGCTTGAGCTTATTGAGATTGAGATCCCCGACTTCTTTAAGAAGTCGGGGATCTTGTTTTGATTCGTGACGTTGCCATAAGTTAGGCCAAGGATTTGTGGAGATGCCATCCGATTCAGTAGGGAAGCTGTTTCGCTCATCGCTGTATTTTAACGCTTTGGCACCTGTAAACCACCACGTTCAAGGATTTGCCGTACATCTGGGCTAGGGGTGTAGTTATAGCCAAAAGAGGAGCGCTCTGAATCTTCTACAATTTGAGGCGTTAGCAATACAATCACCTCGCTGCGATCGCTAGTTTTGTTTGTTCTTCTAAATAAAGCACCGAGGATAGGAATATCACCTAAAATGGGAACTTTTGTTACACTTACCCTATCAGAGTCCTGGATGATACCGCTGAGAATAAGCGTCTGACCGTCGCGGAGGCGAATGAGACCTGATTGCAAACTTCTTTCTGCAAGTAAAGTAATTTCACCATCCTCAGGAGTCTGTATTGAACTATTAGGTGCAGATACAGTAGGCGCAACAGACAAGGACACAAAGCCGTTGTCATCAACTCGCTCCACTCTCACTCTCAAAGTCAGACCTGCTTCCTTAATAATAGGTTTTCTATTAGAAATAATTTGTCCGGTTAATAAATTTACTCCAGTGGTTTGTCCAGTTGATGAATTGGTTCCAGTGGTTTGTCCGGTTGATGAATTAGTTCCAGTTACAGATGATACTTCAACACCTCCATACACTTGCGCAGTTAACTTTACTAAAGCTTCCTGACCTTCTTGTACTGTCAAAGTCGGATCAGTCAAAATCTTGGCATTGCCATTCGTAACTTGAGCTTGCAAATTAGCAACGAAACGTCTAGAGACTCCATTTGGTCTAGAACCAAAATTCAAACCTACTGCACCACTATTATTACTAAAGAAGTTGTTGCCTATGCCAAAGGAGAAGCTGGTGTTAAAGTCCTTTGTGTTGCGTAAATTAACATCGATAATCCTGACGTTAATGACCACTTGCCGACGGCGGACATCAAGCTGAGTGAGTTGAGCCATTGCAATCTCAATCAGCCTAGGAGGGCCAACTAAGGTAATAGAATTAGTGCGCTCATCTCCTAATGCCTGTACACCTCGAAGTAAGGGGTTAGAGTCTTTAAAATCAACGCGTTGAGTTTCAACTCTGGTTTCTATGGTGGTCTGGCTTTGGGTGACTGCGGTATTAGCTGCACCACCCACAGGTACAGCATTTACACTGGTAACTTGCCGTTCGCGGCTGACAGCACTTTCTGCTCCTAAGGCAACCAAAAAGTTTAGTGCTGTTCCCACCGTTACCTGATTGAGCCGCACACCACGCACAATCACATCACGGGTGGAATTAGGCAGTTTTGCTCCAACAAAAATTGTCCGTCCGCTGCGGTTCGCTTCAAGACCACTCAAGCGCAAGACATAGTTAAAAACATCTTGAACTGGCTCATTTTCTATATCCAACGAGATCGTTGGTCCGTCACCCCCAGGAATACCTTGCTGTCGCTGCTGTCCTCCAGAAGCTTGCCCACCTGCTTCTCTTCCCGCAAAAGCCAGGTTAAGACCAGCAGCACGGGCAAGCAGTGACAAAACCTCGCGTACCGGAGCGTCTCGCAACACTAAGCGAGACACTCGTTCTTGAGTTCCCAAGTCAATATTGCTAGGAGAAGCATCAATATTTGAAATGGCTATATCCCCTACTGGTGGTGCAACCGCTCTGGGTAAGAAAGGTGGAGCTTGGTTCGTGTTTGAAGCTGGTCCTTGTGTAGGTGTGCCGTCAATGCTAACTTGGGGGTTGGGAACGAGAACGTCTGGCTTTTGACTTTGTTGAGGTGGAGAAGTCGGCGCTGCTTGTGTTCCCTGTGCTGAGGTAAAACCAAGAATAATTTCATTTTGCTTTCGCACTACAGGTTGATTGTTGGGGGTGCTGCTCGTTCCGGTCACTATCACTTGGATGCTAGTAGGATCAAGTTGATTAACTGTCACTGAAGCAATGCCTGGAGCCGGATTGTCTTGGCGGAAACTATTTCTTTGTGGTAAACGTAATTGAGTATTAATAATATCTGCGACTAAAGTATTACCTTTTTTTGTCGTAAAAATTTGTGGGCGTGAGCCTGAGGCAGTTGTTAATACAATATTTATTCCACCATTAACTGGACTAAGCTGCACTCCAGTAATTTCAGTAGTCTGTGCCGATACTGGTTGAGCCGCTAAAAAAACAATTGCAGCGGCATCTAACACAACACTACTAGCGTGAAGCTGTTTCACAGTTCATTCCTCATAATTGGAAAACGATTAAGTAACTGCGTGAAATGAAACGTAAAATATACTCCTGGTTTGTAGTGAGTACTTTAGTACTCAGAGCAAGGGAGTGAGGGAGTGAGGGAGTGAGGGAGTGAGGGAGTGAGGGAGTGAGGGAGTGAGGGAGTGAGGGAGTGAGGGAGTGAGGGAGTGAGGGAGTGAGGGAGTGAGGGAGTGAGGGAGAATAATTTGTGACTGTTGACTAATGACTAATGACTAATGACTGCCTTAACGAGTTAACTTTATTTGTACCGACCTACTTATTTGGTTTTGTCGCTTTAGCAGCAGCTGCGACTTCCTCTTGACTCAGTGGCATTAATGCCTGTAACTGGAAAGATGTACTAATAGGTGCTGGTCCAACTCTAGGCATCACAGTTTTGTCTTGTTGAGTTGCTGCTTCTGGTACCAAACTTGATTGGTAGTCTTTCACTATCAACAAAGACTGTAACCGCTCGATATTACGGAGAATGGATTGTGTTTGTTCGTAGGTTGCGATAATTTCTATATTGATACTGCTACGTTTTAGCTTGCCATTTACTAATGAACCAAGACTGTTATCAGTAATGGGTTCAGCCTTTCCAGTAGGGACGTATTTCCTCAGTTTTGCTCTCACTGCATTTGGAGGAATTTGAGTATTGCTAGATTCAACCAAGCGATTTATATCCAGTGGTAGGGTATCCAAGGTTTTCTCATTAGCAAATAAAGCTAAAACCTGGAGTTGTTGCTGTTTGGAAACTGCTTGTTCCTGTTTAACTGTCTCCATTTGTTGAATAATGGTTTTCTTTTGGTCAACCACTTCCTGTAATTGGTTCTGTTTTGTTTGCTGCTGTTGAAAAGTTTCCCATGCTGGCATGACGGAATTTATCAGCACATAAACTGCTCCTGCAAGCCCTAAAACTCCTACGAGGATGCCGATAAATTTTGGTGCTAAGGGAATGCCAAAAATAACGAGGTAACTTGGAGAAGCTGTATCAAATTCTGTACCTTGTACAAAATTTAAATCATCATTGAAAGTCATTTTTGGATGACTCCTATTTGTTGCATACTACGGATTCTATTCACTAGTCCTACTGCGCCTTTTTGTTCCAATTCCGGAATTAATTCAGAAGCGGGAACATTACTGAGACTGGATTGAATTGTGTATTTGACTATTTGCAGTGGTTTAATTTGTATGTTGGTAGCAGATTGAGATCCGGGTTGTATCGGTGCATCTACTAGCTCTACTGTGATAATTTTTGTCTGTGCAGGTTTGAAGAAACGAGACTGTTGCAAACTCAGGATAAAATCGTTGACATCGCTAAAGGAGCGAGCAAACCCCGAAATTTCCACACCTCCAGCAGGATTGGGTGCTGGCTGTCCTTCTGTTGGGGCTGTGGGTGGAATTTGCTTGATGCTATCAATTTGCACAGTTTCTGGGATGCGATCGCGCAAATCTTGTAACACCGCTGACCAAGGACGAATCTGGTCAAAAACACTAACTAAAGCTTGAGTTTCCTGCTTAATTTTGTTTGTTTCTTCTTTGATTTTGTCTATGTTTCCTATTTCTGTCTTTAGCCTTTGATTCTCCTGTTCCAGTTCGGCTCTGTTCTGCTGTATTTCACTATTTTTTGCTTGCAAAAACCACCAAATCGTTCCCATTAAAGCTGGAAAAAATATACTGACAGCCACTCCTATATACAGTGGTCTTACATCTCCACTACGTAGAGATATTTCTGCTCGCTTTTTTTTAGAATTCTTCTGGTAATTTGAGCGATATTTGAGAAAGTTGATATCTAGGGTATACATTTTACTTAAAATATTACGTCTTGAATTTGCAGATTCTAAACACGCAGGATACCTGCCAATTATAATTTTTTTGAATTTTGAATTTTGAATTTTAAATTTTGAATTTTTATTGCGCCTCTCGCATTCCTAAACCAAGCACTATCGCCAAGCCGGGGCGTTGGGCTACGGGGTATTTCTCTTCGTCAATTTGCAATGACAAAGCCGCGATTGGATCGATTTGAGAGGTTGGCAAACTTAATCTTTGTGTAAGAAACTCATCAATTTGTCCCAGTCCACCTCCTGGTCCTGCTAGCATAATTTGTACTACCTCCAAATTTTCATTTTGATTGAGATAAAAATTAATAGAACGGCGCAGTTCATCTGTGAGTTCTCCTAACACCCGCATCATCGCTGTCATACCTGGATTCATTTCAGGAACACCTGTTTTCTCTTCATCATCTATAAAAGTTGAAGGAATAGACATTCCATACAAAAGTTCTATATCTCGTGAAACCGGTAAACTCATTGCCCTAGATATAGCAATTTGCATTTGATACGTTCCAATGGGAACGGTACGCGAAAATTGTGGTACTCCATTCACAACGATCGCTATTTCTGTGCTATCAAATTCTATATCGACGAGCACTGCTGCTTCTTGTGGTCCGTATTGTCGCAATTGGTCGCGGATTGTCCTAATTAGAGCAAAACTGTTAATCTCTAAAACATCAATTTGCAATCCAGCTTGCTCAAATGTATCTATAAAGCTATCCGTAATTTCCTTACGAGTAGCAACTAGCAATACCTGTACCTTTTCGATGCCATCATGATCTACAAAGTACCCAAGTTTCTGATAATCAATATCAGCTTCTTCACGAGGATAAGGTAAATACAAACCTGCTTCGTGGTTAAGTACCATCTCCTGTAGTTCTTTGTCATCTAACTCTGCTGGCACGGATATAAGGCGTATAATTGAGTCTCGGCCTGGTACAGCGGTAGCAACACGAAAAGCTTTGATTTTACTTTCGGCGATCGCTTCCTGGATGAATTGCGCCATTGTTGCGGAATCAGTGATTTGACCATTGACAAAAACACCTTCTGGAACCGGCACTGATGTTAAAGTTTCTAGTTTCAAACCTTGGCGTTGCTTGCGTAGCTGAACTAAATTTACACGTTGCGGTGACAGCTCTATGCCAACCCCTTGATAATATTTACCAAACAAACTCTTAAATTGCCTGACCACAGTTTTACCTGTTGAACTTTCAAATGATATTAAGAATTGATATTGTTGCAAGAAAATTGTTTTAGCTTATAATCTCCACAATTCTGTATAAGTAGGTCGGTGTAAATAATTAAAGGTATGTAGTAAGCGCTTTAGCGCTAAAGCGCTTACTACGAACTAGTTTTCAAACTTTACTTTTCTTTACATAGTTTGATTTGTTCTCGCCTACTTACTTAAGCACTTCACCCTGAACAAGATAAAAAAGTACAAGCACGATGGTTAGAATTCAAAATTTCAAAAGATTCATTCTTTGGGCGTTACTTGGTGTATTGACCAGTTGGATTGTTAGTTGTGGTACAGGAAATGTCAGCAATACCACAAAACAGGCATCATCAGGAGCGGCAAATGTTGAGTTCTGGACAATGCAACTCCAACCTCAATTTACCAACTACTTTAAAAGCCTAATTGCGTCTTTTGAGTCACAAAATCCCGGTATCAAAGTTAGCTGGGTTGATGTACCTTGGACGGCAATGGAGAACAAAATTTTAACAGCTGTTTCCGCAAAAACACCACCTGATGTTGTCAACCTCAATCCAGATTTTGCTTCCCAACTTGCAGGACGAAATGCCTGGTTAGATTTGGATGCAAAACTTCCAAATGAAGTGCGTTCCTCATATTTACCGAATATCTGGAAAGCTAGCACGCTCAATGACAAGAGTTTTGGGATTCCCTGGTACCTCACCACTCGGCTAACCATTTATAACACCGATTTATTAAAACAGGCAGGTATCAACAAACCACCTGCCACCTACCCTGAATTAGCCCAAGTGGCTCAACAAATTAAAGACAAAACTGGTAAATATGCCTTTTTTGTGACGTTCGTTCCCCAAGATGCTGGTGAAGTGCTAGAGTCGTTTGCACAAATGGGGGTGACTTTGGTAGATGCTGGGGGTAAAGCAGCTTTTAATTCCCCACAAGGCAAAGCAGTGTTTCAGTATTGGGTAGACTTATACAAAAAAGGGCTTCTACCCAAAGAAACATTGACACAAGGACATCGTCATGCAGTAGATTTGTACCAAGCTGGAGAAACGGCGTTGCTGTTTTCTGGTGGAGAGTTTCTTGAAAACATTGGCAAAAATGCCCCAGCAATAGCTAAAGTTTCCGCAACTGCACCACAAATCACTGGTGAAAACGGCAAGAAAAATGTCGCTGTGATGAACGTCGTTATCCCCCGCGACAGCAAACAACCCGACGCCGCCCTCAAATTTGCCTTGTTTCTCACAAATGACGAGAATCAGCTCTCTTTTGCCAAAGCAGCCAACGTTCTCCCGTCTACAGTCAAGTCGCTGGCTGACACCTACTTCAAAGACGCACCCGCCAACGCTTCAGCTTTAGATCAGGCGCGAGTGATTAGCGCCCAAGAACTGCAACAAGCAGAGGTATTAACTCCCAGGCTCAAGGATATAAAACTTTTGCAAAAGGCAATTTACGAGAACTTACAAGCAGCAATGCTGGGTGAGAAGACAGTAGATAAAGCTGTAGAGGATGCAGCAAACGAGTGGAATAGCACGAGAAGTTAGCTTAATCCAAAAGAAACTTCACTGTACCTGTAGGGCTATACGTAGAAGCGTATCCCTCATAGGACGCTGGCGCAACGGCGTACCTGTTGAATACCAAGCTTTTGGAGTGATCTGAGCGATCGCTCAAAGGGCAGTGCTTTCCCTTGCGATCGCCTGGTTCTATTTGAAATTCCATTTCAGCCTTGTCAGCAAGCGTTTCAACAATTTCGCGAAACGGATTGAAATTTCGGGGAGGGCATCGCGCCTCTGGGCGACCGGGATGATATTCTATACTTTAGCTCAACTGTTACAACGGTTTCGGTAGTAATCGGTAGTAAAGTGATAGAAGGTAATATCTTGCCATGAAACGTTTATTTCAAAAAGTAATCGTTTGTACTTTTGTCATGCTTAGCTTGTGTTTTCTGTTTCAGAACCCTAGCTTTGCAAAGACAACTGATTCCCAAGCGCAACCACAAGTTCAACAGACCGGTTCATCAGGTTCTCAATCAAGCTCGAATAAAAGTGAATGGAATATTACATCTGTTCCCATACATCCACTCTTACCAGGCTCTGAGTGGGAAGTGAGATCTGAGGAAAATGGTAAGAAGTTAGTCATTATACATGGCAGCGAAGAAGTTTTAACACTTGTCAAAGATTGACATCTCCCCCGGCTAGAAGCATGGGGGATTCTTAGACGTTGTTGCTCCGAGGGCTAAAAGCCCATCTGGGCAACGTCTACGATATGATTTATCTAATCGCGTAAACAAGTCATATCGTTGTGGCGTTGTCAAAACCGCCCTACCTACCTCGACTAGACTAATGCCCAGCTGTGTAGCTACTTTTCTTGCTATATTAGCCGCACCGTTGCAATCCGCGTTAATTAACAAGCCTGTGGCTGTTTTATACAAACCACGCTCTATTCTTCTACCCGATGGCTTCCAACATGTGGGTTTTTCACCAAATTTGTGGAGATTATCACCATCTAAGAATGACGCTTTGCTTGTGTACGCCTCCTCAGTAATCGTGACTACGATTCCGTATTCACTCGCCAGTTCTTTTAATCGTGCAATCAGTCGTCCCGTAGGAATGGGGACAAAGTTCTGGTTGTTAACCTTACCCATATCAGAACCAACTTTGTGACCATCATTCCACCCGATGATGATGTTGCCAATCTTGTCGTTTAAGCATCGATTGATAATGAATCTGGTTGCTTTATTAATGGCGTCGCGCATTTGATTGTTTCGCTTGCGCTGCACCCTGTCAAGGTTACTGTCCCAGTAGAACTCAGACTTTCCTTGTTTGTACTTCGCGACAAGACGGCAATAACCTTGATTCATCGCTTTAAGCTTACGCCCGTCAATGATGAAACTTCTACCGCGTGTCGAGACACCAGTCAACCAGTTTGTACCGCCATGATCAAACGATAAAGCGTGACTGTAATCAAGATTGGGATTCACTTTGATTGGTTCTTTGCCGTCGTCAATAACCCAATCTATTACAAATTGACCAAGGCAAGGACGTACCGTCACTTCTTTTACCCAATCAGAATCGATGAAGTCAGGCAACTTTAACTTGATTTCAATGATGAGGTCCGGCTTCGTTTCCTTGCTAATTGATGGCTTGAAGTACCCATCTTTGAAGCTGAGAGCCTGACGTGGAAAAGTTACTGCTGCCAGTCCTCCCCTTTTGCGGTACTTGGGCAAAGAAGGTCTATCAACCTCACCCTTGTAGTAAGCTTTAACAAGTCTGTTGTAACTTGTGATTGACTCACCGACTGACTTTAAGGTTTGTTGCGCTGCTTGTGCTGCCAAACCTTTGTAATGCGGATGATCTTTAAGGACTTTGTCCAATTCTGGATAAGAACTATTACATTGATACGTTTTCCACCCACTACGCAACTCATCGCCACGCCAGTATGTTGTGTATGCGTTGTCCATTTCTTGGAGACGTGTGTAATGTGTTTGGCGTATATGATAAATGGCACAGTTAATTAAACTATTCGCGTGTTGGCATTGGTCTAACCAAAACGCTTTTTCTTCATCCGTAAATCTGGCTCTTATCGGAACTGTTCTGTACAGTTGACTCACCTCCTGTTCATTTTCTAGCTTTTAATTAGAATACTAAACGGTACTAAGAATGTCAACAGGTAAAGGCAGGAAGAGAGTCAAAAATCAACCAGCATTGCATGAAGAATTAAAGAAGCAACACGGAATATTTCTGACCAACACAGCTTGGTACTTTGTCTGCGAACAGGCTGTAAAAGAAAAAACAAGTGCTAGTGAGTATATTGAAGCTCTTATTCAACAAAAGAAAAGAGAAACAAAGGGCTAAAGCCCTTTGCGTCGCGCTTCATCCCCTGGTTAAAAACACAGAGGTTCTCGCGCTCCCATTATGTTTTGATAGCAAGCATCAATTGTTAGGGCTGGGGTTGAACTTAACTTCAGCCCTAATTCAACTAAATGTGAGGATTGAACATAAATAAAAGCCTGGGGAGAGCGATCGCCATCAGGGCTTTTTGTCAGTCTCATAGAATTGAAAAAGTAAAAATAAACACACGTAGGGTGATCACTGCCAGTCAGATCCTGCCCACTACATGAGGGCTTTAGTAGCAGTGTCCACCCTACAAAAATTTGACTAAGCCATTACTCGACATTCCGCACGGTGGACTGATATCTGGAGACAGAATTGGCACTTGTCTAAAGCGACTTCAAGGATTAACCTAGCAGTGGCTTCTCCTGTGGAACGACTGATGAGTTCCCATCATTTACTATGAGCTACTTCCGTCCTGCCATTGATGTCATGACTGGCTACATTCCTGGTGAACAACCCAAACCAGGAACAAAAATTATCAAACTCAACACAAATGAGAATCCCTATCCGCCTTCCCCAAAGGCGATGGAAGTGCTGCAAAATTTAGATAGTGAGTGGTTACGGCGCTACCCTGATCCATTTGCAAGAGAGTTTTGTCAGGCAGTTAGTGATGCGCTGGAAGTGCCAGCAGATTGGATCATTGTGGGTAATGGAAGCGATGAACTGCTGAATGTGCTAATACGCTCCTGTGCAGAAGGAAGCGATCGCAAAGTTGTGTATCCCATGCCAACCTACGTGCTGTATAGGACTTTAGCAGCTATCCAACCTGCCCAAGTAGTTGAGGTTCCTTACTCTGCTAACTTTCAGTTACCAATCAAGGAACTCGTTGCGGCAAATGGAGCAATTACGTTTATTGCTTCTCCGAATAGCCCCTCTGGTCATGTGGTACCTTTAGATGATCTGCGGGAATTGGCGCAGCAAGTCTCAGGAATTGTGGCGATTGATGAGGCTTACGTTGACTTTGCTGAGTATAGCGCGTTGCCGTTGGTGCAAGAATTCGAGAACGTGATTGTGTTACGTACTTTGTCCAAAGGGTATTCGTTGGCAGGTTTGCGCATGGGTTTTGGGGTGGCAAATCCAAAACTTGGTTCGGGGTTATTTAAGGTAAAAGACAGTTACAACATTGATGCGATCGCCCAAGCAGTCGGTACAGCTGCAATGCGCGATCAGGCTTACAAAAATGCTTGTGCAGATAAAGTGAAAATATCGCGGACGAAGCTAGCTCTAGACTTGAAGAATCTGGGATGGAGAGTGCTTGATTCTCAGGGTAACTTTGTTTTGGCAACTCCTCACGAGGGAAATGCAGAGTCTCTTTACTTGGCTCTGAAAGAACTAGGAATCTTAGTGCGTTACTATAAGCAACCTGGGTTAGAAGATAAGCTGCGGATTACGGTTGGTACGGATGAGCAAAATCAGATATTGATAGAAGCGTTAGTTAGCTTGTTGAACAAAAGCGGATGACGCAAAAAAACGATACAACAACTAAGCGCGATTCTCACGCTATGCGATCGCTATAGCTGTCGGTTTCTACAACTGGGTAAGACATTAGATGAATCTGCCATAAGGTTCAGGCGGCTATTGTCAACGACATCAACCAAAACCAAAACCAGCCAAGCTTTCTCATTGAACAAGTAAGCTGTTGGCTGGTCATAAAATTAGACCAGAGGCTAACCACAAATCCTCCTCTGGTCAGTTGACACTTTTCGAGCAGTGTCAGGTAGAGTAATACCCTGTGTAGTTTATCCAGAATGCCCCCTGGAGTTTATCTAATTTAATAGAGCGTTAGACGGAAGTTGCACGAGTGAGGTATAATTTTGCCTCTTTCGCACGCCCTACTCCGGACGATACACAATACTCGCCAGGGGTGGACCAACAAGCGGCACGCGCGAAACGACATCCGCAACCACTGCACTCACAACTATAACACCTCGCCCAACTTCAAAACCTAGTCCCCCCTCTGCGCCGCCGGTAACCAGGAGTAATTCCTCTTCTGTTAGTTCTTGAAACAGTTCTTCTCCTACTGCGTCTAGCGCGTGGCTGCTGGCTAGTTTAACCTGCTCGTCGTAGTGTTTCTGCATGGAAATACCTTCCAAATAACTTTACTTAACTTAACGAGACCACTCTACCACTAGCAAATCAGTATATTCAACCAAATAACTCAAACTTTATACTACTTTTATACTCGCTAGATAGAATTATACTCAACCTTTATACTGAGTAGATATATTTAATAAATACTCAGTAAATCAGCCTTTAGACAGTAGAAAAAAATTTTTGCTCGTGCTAATTCTGACAACCCGCAGGGCGCTCCTGAAAAAGGCGTCTTGTAAAGGGGATTGGGGATTAGGGATTCGGGATAGTCAACAGTACCAGCCGCAGTGAACAGTACCAGCATGGTACTTGATAACTGAAAACTGGTACTGCGGGTACTTGGTAACTGATAACTGATAACTGATAACTGTCGCCAGTCCCCAGTCCCCAGTCCTCAGCCCCCACTCTCCAGTCCCCAGTACCCAACGCTGGTGAGCGGCATTCCTCCCATACGTATCAACAATCACGTTCAAACGTTTATTCCAGGTTGATTTACCCCACACGCCAGTCGCCTCAACGGGGGAAACCCCCGCACGGCGCTGGCTCCCCTTAATCCCCTCCCCGCTTGCGGGGAGGGGCGGTTTTGCGTTAGCCAAAGCCGGGGTGGGGTGAAGCGAGAATTATGGGCAAGTATCAGGGCATGATGTCACTTTAAGAAGGCAGAAGTACGAAGGCAGAAGGCAGCTATGTTTCCCCACGCGCTTATTGCGGGGGATTTAATAAAGTTGGCACTCTATTATTTGTCTCCATACCATAAGTTGGGGGCTGTCTTACCATCTGGCAGAGCACAGAGAACCTGCTTTTGTATTAAAACTTACAATCCTTCCTTCTGCACCCCGCAGTATGCCTCATGCCTTTCTCCGGTAAGGACTCAGGGCTTAGGGGGTGACACGCAAATGACGTGCTGACACGCGTTAAGTCAAACAGCATCAATAGTTGCTAAAAAATGCCCAACTAAATATAGCGAACCGCACAAGATGACTAAATTGTCCGTCGAGGTAAAAGCTGCCTCTAGCGCTGATAATAAATCTGGGTAAGTGCAGCAAAAACTTAATTCTGGACAGATATATGAAGCGAGTTTTGCTAATTCACCAGGATCTGCTGAACTATGATCTGGAACTGGTACTAAATACAATCGGTCATTTGGTCGCAGTAAGGCTTTGAAAATATCCACATGGTCTTTTGTTGAGAGCATTCCCATCACCCAATTCACAGAGTGCTGAGTCGTCTCCCCTCTCTGCTTGCGCTTAGGGGCTGGGGGTGGGGTTAAACTATCCACATAATCTCGCAAAACTTGGGCGGCGGCTGGGTTATGAGCGCCATCTACTAACAATTTATGGTTTCTCCAAGTTATCCATTGAATTCGCCCCAGCCATTTTGTATTCGCCATTCCTGTAATGATAGCTTCCTCAGAAATCTGCCAACCCTGCGTTTGTAGAATTTCTATAGCGGCTAAAGCCAAAACTGAATTAGTCAACTGAAATTGCCCCTGTAGCGGTAAGGGGTATTTAATAAATTTTGTAGACGCCCTATCGGCGGCTTCCCGGAGGGTATGATGAATTGTTTGATACTCTGCCCATTTTGGGTCAATTTGACGAGCTGGCTGCGGTGTTATAAGAGGGCATTGTAATTCTAAAGCACGCGATCGCACGACTTGTTCTGCATCCGGTGGCAATACTCCAATAACAGCAGGGCATCCAGGTTTGAGAATACCAGCTTTTTCTCTAGCAATATCAGCAATTGTGGGACCAAGTATTTGCACATGGTCTAAACTGATGGAAGTAATAATAGTGACCAGAGGTTGCGAACACACGTTGGTTGCATCTAAACGTCCTCCCAGTCCAACTTCTATCACTGCCACATCAACTTGCTGTTGTGCAAAATATAACCAAGCTGCTGCGGTAATGACTTCAAACTGCGTTGGTGGCTCTTCTTCTGGATCAATCGCCGCTTGCACTTGCAGTAATACTTGGCACAATTGTTCAGAAGAAATGGGCTGTTCGTTGAGGCAAATGCGTTCTGTCCAATCAACCAAATGAGGTGAGGTGTAGCGTCCTGTGCGATAACCTGCTTCAGTAAGCATAGAAGAAAGATAGGCACAGACGGAACCTTTACCGTTAGTACCTGCAACATGAATAATCGGAACTTGATGATGGGGATTTCCAAGATTTGCCAGTAGTTTAACAATGCGTTCCAATCCAAGATGGACGCCAAAGTGTTGGAACGGTTGAAGTAAGGAGTCGATATCCACGAAAGATAGTCAGGAGGTTAAGGTGAGGAAAATTTAAAAAGAACGCAGAACACAGAACATAGAACCCAGAATAGATCCCCATAACCGCGCGTTGGAAAATGTGCCTTGGACATGAAATATATCTTTCTTTTTTCCCATAACCGCCACGGGGGCTTGTATCCTTTTTTTATTCTGACTACTGTCTTCTGACTACTGAGTTCTGAGTACTAAGTTCTTCATTGACGCTCCCACGGCTTAAAGCCGTGGGATTCTGGTATAAGCGTCCCCAATCCCCGTGGATTGGGTGGTAAAAATAAAACCGACTGCTCGTATCATTAAAAACAGTCGGTTAAATATTTATGGTGATAATTTGATTCTAGGCTTCTCTATTCAAAAAGTTTTGTAGTTGATTTAAAGCAGCAGCACCAATATTAAACGCAGCCCAACTAGCAGCAATCAGAACTGGTGCTAAAACAATTGCTACACGCATATCAATGTCCATATTTACAACCCCTGTGTTATGTAGAGATTAAAGTTTTGTCAACTACTATCATTTTTATTTTTAACTGAAGTGGTGAATTTTCCCAAATAAAATGTAAAGAATATTTACATTTTCCACGTTTCTCTCACTCAGGTACCGTAAACCCGATATCCGTACCCTTGCCAGCATGAAAGTCGGCTAACTTTTTGTAACGTTGGGCGTGTTCGATGAGTTCTGCTGCTTCATCTGGTGAGATTTGGCGCAGAACTTTCCCAGGAACGCCTACAACAAGCGATAAAGGTGGTACATCTTTAGTAACGACTGCACCTGCACCAATAATGCTACCAGCCCCCACCCGTACCCCATCTAGAACAATTGCACCAATCCCGATCAAGCTGCCGCGTTCAATATAAGCGGAATGTATGACAGCGCGATGCCCTACGGTAACATGATCTTCTAATACCGTAGGTTTACCCGGATCACCGTGTAATATTGCTCCATCCTGAATGTTTGTACATTCGCCAATTTCTATGCTTTCCAGATCTCCTCTGACAACTGCTCCGTACCATATGCTGACGCCTGCTGCAATTTTTACCGAACCCATAACAACAGCGTTCGCAGCGATGAAAGCAGCTTGAGAAATATCAGGAGAAGACCAGTAGGAAGCGATAGACACGGTAGAATAGAGATGTGGTACCCAGGAACACTGGAGAAACTCCAACCTTGGTAGGTCGCATTCACCAGGATATCATGGTCTACAGTCTTGAATATCAAGGGCAGCAGTAAGTCAGTACCGGAGTGAGGTGGAGCAGAAGTGTAAAAGGAACCAATATTACTGGTGGAGACAAAAATATGTTTGTACGCACTTCATGATGAATCCAGGCTTGCAGTACCCTATATTCGGTCCAGAAATTCAGTGTCCCCACTGCCGCCAAACAATCCCGGCTTTGACACTAACAGACACGTATTTATGTCCACGTCACGGCGCTTTTGAAGCTAATCCGAAAAGTGGAGAATTACTCCACCTACAATCAGGGCGTCATTGGCGAAGATGGAATAGCGAATGGTATCGGCAGCATACTCATCCCGATGGCATTCGGTTTGAAATTCACGAAGCACTAGACAAGCTCTATACCCAAGGCTACCGAGCAACACGGGTGATCATTGCCAGACGCTATCAAGAGTTGATGAGTGGTTACCTAGAGCGTAGCACGCCTTGGCGTTCTGGACAGCAGGAGATGACTTCGGCGCGACTTTATGGTTTGCCTGTAGAGTTTAGCCCTGATTCTTCGGAAGATCCCTGTTGGGAAGTGATAAATTTCGATTTGGAAAAAGAGCCTGGTGTGCCAGTGCGCTATCCGTATTTCAGATTATTTGAGTAAAGCTCATTGGTCAAAAGTCATTAGTCTAAATTTTTAGAAGTTATGACTAATGACTGATGACTTATAATTAAAATTATGCATCACGCTTCGATTCGTACAGCAAATATTCATCGGGCGATCGCCTTCTACGAACAGCTAGGGTTTAGCGTTTGCGAGCGCTTCACAACAGGCTACACTCTTGCTTGTTGGCTAGAAGGACTCAACGGCAGAATTGAACTTATCCAAATTCCTCAACCAAAACCTGCTCCAGATGCCTTTGGAGATGAACACTATGTGGGGTACTACCATCTCTCATTTGATTTGACTGAGATCACATCAGATTTACCGAGTTGGTTAACAAATTTAAAAGAAAACTTTTTGGTTTTAGCAAAAAATAATTCTGAACTGTTAGAACCACTGAAAATTCTTTTAGAACCTACACAGCAGCAAATAGGTAATCATCTTTACGAAGTAGCTTTTATTGCAGATCCTGATGGTTTGCCCTTGGAATTCATCCGTGTATTAGCAACACTTTCATAGTTGAATAGTTGAAGTTAAAATTTTTTGTCTGTAAAATAAATTTTTCTTCTCTGTAGCCTTGTTGACATCACACCAGACTCAGAGAAACTCAACTATATTCAAGAAAAAATCTGTAATTTTATTTACAGTTTGCCTAGTAAAATTCATGCCTGTGTTGCGTAAATTGCATCGATATCGTTTTCCTTTGTTATTATTAAGTTTTTGGTTGATGACGGTGTTGTTGCTTGGAGATGCATCTTCTTTTAGCAAGATAACAACCGCTTCCACGTGGTTAAACTCAGATAAAATAATCGTATCAAAGAAAACAATACCTCCGTTGATAGAAAATGTTGGCAAAACAGTCTTGGACAATGGTCTGACTGTTCTCACTAGAGAAGTACACTCCAACCCAGTGGTGACTGTGCAGGTATGGTACAAAGTGGGATCACGTAACGAAGAACCTGGATTAAATGGCATTGCTCATCAGTTAGAACACATGATGTTTAAAGGCACAAAAAATCGTCCAATTCAATTTGGAAGATTGTTAAGTGCTTTGGGCAGTGACTCAAACGCTTTCACGAGTTATGACCAAACTGCATACTACAATACAGCAGAGCGCGATAAGCTCACAGCTTTGTTGGAGCTAGAAGCAGACAGAATGCAAAATGCTGTGATTGATTCTGTGGAACTAGCAAGCGAAAAGCGAGTTGTGATTTCCGAGTTGCAAGGTTACGAAAATAGCCCTGAGTACCGCCTCAGCCGCGCTGTCATGCAAGCGGCGTTTCCCAACCATGCTTACGGGTTACCTGTTGGTGGTACGGAAGCTGATGTGCAAAAGTTTAATTTAGAGCAGGTGCGGAAGTACTATGATAATTTTTACACTCCTGATAATGCGGTTGTAGTCATTGTTGGAGATTTCCAAACTGAACCAACCCTCGAAGCCGTTAAAGAAATTTTTGGGAAAATACCTAAGAGTCAGAACTCAGGAGTCAGAACTCAGGAGTCAGAACTCAGGAGTCAAGAGTCAGAACTCAGGAGTAAAGAATCAAAACAGAGGACTCCCATTGTTCTGAGGGAACCAGGAGCTGGAACGTTATTGCACGCAGTATATCCGTTACCGGATGTAAATCATCCAGATGTGCCAGCGTTGGATTTGATGGATCGTATATTAACAGACGGACGGAATTCTCGCCTTGAGCAGGTATTGGTAGAATCTGGTTTAGCGAGTGATGTTTCCGCTTCTGTGATTAGCTTGCTTGAATCAGGCTGGTATGAGTTGTCAGTAACGGCTGATCCCGATCAAGACTTGAAAAAAATTGACTCAGTTCTTAGAAGTGCGATCGCCAAACTCACACAAAAAGGAGTCACAATAGAAGAACTGAATCGAGCCAAGGCGCAGTTGGAAGCGTCTGTGATTTTGGGGAACCGTGATATCACCAGTCTGGCGTTGCAATTGGGTAATGACGAAACAACTGCAGGTAATTATCGGTATACAGAAGAATACTTAGCAGCTATTCGCCAAGTAACGGCGGCGGATGTGCAGCGTGTCGCAACAAAATACCTCAAAGGGGAAGCACGTACAGTGGGCTTTTTTAAGCCAACTCAAGTCAAAGCAACGGAGGATACTGAGAAGACGAACTCTAAACACAACACGGAAAATTTTGCCTCAGGTGCTGTGAATACACAGGAAGTGGCAAAATACCTACCCACCGTAGATTTGACAACTGTTCCTACAAGTCATACCCTACCAGAGAAATTTACATTATCTAACGGTTTACGGGTATTGCTCGTTTCCGACACTAGCACTCCCACAGTGACACTTTCTGGTTACATCAAAGCTGGTAAGGAATTTGACCCAGAAGATAAAGCTGGACTGGCGTCTGTTGTCGCAGAAAACTTAATGAATGGCACAAAAACAAAGGACGTCTTAACTGTTGCCAAAACCTTAGAAGATCGGGGAGCAAGCCTTGAGTTTGAAACGTATCGAGAAGGTGTGCGGATTGAAGCTGATAGCTTGGCGGCTGACTTACCGATTCTGATTCAGACATTAGCAGATGTTGTCAAAAATGCTAATTTTCCCACCAAAGAGTTAGAACTGACTCGCAAACACGCCTTGACTGGCTTGAAGCATGAGTTAGATGACCCCTCAGAAGTGGCAGAAAGAACTTTTGTACAATCGGTTTACCCGAAAAAACATCCCTTACATACATTTCCAACAGAGCAAAGTTTGCGACGGATTAACCGTAAGGATGTTATTGAATTTAAGACAAAACATTATCGTCCAGATACGACAGTTTTAGCGCTGGTAGGAGATTTTGCTCCAGAGCAAGTCAAAGCACTTATAAAAAGTGAGTTTGGTAACTGGAAAGCAAGTGGTGAACCACCAACTTTGAAGTATCCAGCGAATATAATACCAGAAAAAGTTGTGAGCGTCAACTCTGTTCTTCCGGGTAAAGCTCAAGCGATTACCTACATGGGTAACACAGCGATTAACCGCAAAGATCCCCGCTTTTATGCAGCTCAGGTATTGAATCAGATTTTGGGCGGCGATACTTTATCGAGTCGGCTAGGAGCAGAAGTGCGCGATCGCCTTGGGCTAACCTACGGAATATACAGCAACTTCCTTGCGGGAACAAACTTTGGAACATTTTTGATTGAGATGCAAACCAGCCCAGAAGATACCGGTCAGGCGATCGCCAGTACCCGCGAACTGCTCAAGGAAATTCATCAAAAAGGCGTCACTGAACTGGAAGTAGAGACAGCTAAACGCATCTTGATCAGCAACTACATCATATCCCTGGCAGATCCAGAGGAATTAACACATAAAATTCTGATGAATGAAGTGTACGGGCTAGATAAAGAGGAATTGCGCCATTGTACTGAAAAAATTCAAGCAGTCAACCTTGAGCAAGTCAATCAAGCAGCCCGTGAGTTACTGTATCCAGATAAAATTGTTGTAGTGACAGCTGGACCGGCTGTATTTGCAGACCAAGGTAGCGTTCGTCATTAGTTGTACACACGACACGTAACGCAGTCTTGTATGTAGAGACATGTCATAGTTGGTGAAAGTATAGGCAAATATTACATAGCCTTGGAAACCATTTCAGATTTCCCCTTCGCCTTCACTTTATTGGGTGTGACCCGCCTTGGCTGAACTACGCAGCTCCCTATCCCATCTGCAA
>Ga0209902_100133_pt1 | contig 135327 bp, 117 predicted proteins | sample FECB27metaG_FD_188304 | JGI IMG/M metagenome (GOLD analysis project Ga0209902, IMG submission 188304) | Cyanobacterial communities from the Joint Genome Institute, California, USA - FECB-27 (SPAdes) (version 2) | ecosystem: Environmental > Aquatic > Thermal springs > Hot (42-90C) > Microbial...
AGCATCTATCTTTGACATGAGTGAGTCTGAGGTGGGTGATTTTTGAGATGTGGTAATCCCAAAGTTACCCGCTTCTGGCTCATTCTCTTCTTCAAACTCCCTCCAAACCTATTCGTACAACAAAGCCTTTCATAGCTCAACCGCTATTATTGCGATCATAAGATTATGTAACGTAAGTTTTATAACTAACAATGCTGCAATGACTTTATCAATTAGACATTGATGCTAAATGTATATATTCATTAATTGAATCTGTTTCAACATCTATTTCCTTTGCTTTCATAAATAAATCTAAAGCTTTTGCATTATCTCCTGTTTTAAGAAAATAGATGCCTAAGTTTCTATAACCGTAAGAATTGTCTTTATTTAGATTAATTGAATACTCAATATCCTTTAAACCTTCTTCAAAATCACCCATTTCAATTTTAGCGAATCCTCTGTTATTGTATGCATAAAACATATCGGGGTCGCTTAATATAGCTTTATCAAATAGAGTTATTGCTTCTAAGAATTTGCTTTCGCTATTTAATATATCGCCTAACGCGTTTAGAGTATATGAATGATTTTGATTTAATGAAAGGGACTGATTAAAGTAGGTTTGTGCTTCATCAAACAAATTTAACTTAAAAGATATTAAACCGAAGTTGTAATAATCGTCCGAGTTTGATACAAATTTTTTTTCAAACTGAACCCGAAAAGATTGAGCTTTTTCATAATCCCGATTTAATATTGATGCAGTTAAACCTAGCCTATAGATATGTTCATTATCTATTCCCTTATTAATAAGCATATCGCACAAAGTCACAGAAGATTTGTAATCGTTCTCGCTGTATGAATTAAAAGCAGATATATATTCTTTATAATATTTTTTTCTTTTATAAAGTTCATATAAGTAATAGCCGTCAGATTTTGATATTGTTCCATCCGCTAGGCTTATATTCCTTGGGATGAGATTATTGAACAGGTCTATTATAGTCGATCCAAATGCAAAGGCACAAATTAGTTTGAGTGAGCCGTGTAAGTCAAATGTGAATGTTACATAAATAAGAATAGAAGCAATATATAACGAAAATAGCACTCCACTTAAAACGAAAATATATTGCTTCGTTATCGAAAGCTCTTTACTCCTTGGAATACATAACCCGCCCTGCCATTTTATGGGGTTGTATCGCAGCCATATTTCAAGGCCACGAATAGTTATCTTACAACTATGCTTTTTGCTACCATAAGAACCGACGTAAATAGTGGCCCCTTGCTGAGTCATTATCATAGCTGAAAGTGCGTGTCCAAGTTCGTGAAATAAAATAGTAAAGGGCCTGGTAATAATTATTAATACTACCATCCCTATAAGTATCATTGGTAGATAAAGCATATGTGCGCTTTAAATTATATATTCGTAATGAAAAATAAATATGTATGGATGTTAAGGATGCTAGATACGTTAACTGTGGGATTGAACCTTAGATATTCTTTTGGGGGTTATGGGATATGTATAACTCTATAGTGCCCGTCAACACTGAAATGTCGAGCGCACCATTAGTTAGCTTCAATGAAAAAGAAGATTAGTTATATTCTTTTTAGAGCATTTATTAAAAAGTTACCAACCTTGTGGCTCAACTATTTTAACCTTTTTCGACTGTAGGAATTCAATCATTTCACCTCTTTCTGATAAAGAAATATTAGTACAAGAAAAACCTTGCTTGCCGTTTTTAGTCATAATAAGCATTATACTCCCAATTCTTATTTCACCCACAAATTTTATTTCACAAATCTCATTAAGATATATCTTAGTATCCCGCCAAAAAAACCAATAATTGTTTATTATTATAGCATCATTTAGAATAGTAAAGGTGTTTAGACTTGACCCTAACATAAAATAGAATAAAAGGTTAAAAATAAACCAAAGCGTAAAATGGTTTTTTATTTCAACATTAGTAAACCACTCTAGATAAAAAATACATAAATTCAATAAAACGATACAAACAAAACTTGAATTAAAAAACCTACTCCCTTTATAGACCTTTTCCATACAATTTAATATCACTCAGCTTGATCAGACTCAGATACGGCTCCAGCAGCTTGTCGCTTTTAAAGGCCCGGTGGGAAAGAATCGCGTTGGTCTTGGTGTTGTAGAATAGCTCGGCGAAGAACGTCCCGCAGTAATACAGGCGTACCCGTACGCCCACCGTATCGAAGCGCTTCATTAAGAACTGACCATGGTCCAGAATGTAGACCATCTGGTTCTCCGACTTCAAGGTGTAGAATTCGTTCAGTGTCATTTTACCCTCTTTTCTTTCACTTGTTGATAAGCCTGTTCCAGGGAGATCCCGTGCAGGAGGGCCGTTGAGATGGTCTCTGAGTAGTATTCGTCGGCGTTGGACGGAAAATGCTGTAGGCATTGATCGTATACCCGATGCAGATCGTCGAAGTGGAAGGTGGTTTGCTCAGCAGCGTCTTCAACGATCAGTGCCGCCTGGGAAGCTTTGCTTTTTTTTGATCGGGCGCTTTGATAATGGGTGAAGTACTGCTTCAGGTTGTTTAAGTAGTGATTGATCATAGGTGTTCGCGTTACAGTCGCAACCCTGGTCTGTTGATGATGGATGAAGCAAAGCGTGATTACTCGGATGACAGATTCAATGAGATCGCTTTGATTTGCGCCAAAGTAGTATTGAATTCCTCCAGCTTCGATTGATTGATGGAAAGGTGTACATCTCGTCCGTGCTTTTCAGATACGACTATCTCTGCATTTACGAGCTGTTTGACGTGAAAGGAAACGGAAGGCTGAGCCAGATGGGTAAGTTGGATGGCCTCCGACATATACATACTGCCACGATCAGCCAGCTCCCGGAAAATCAGGAGCCGGTTGCGATCACCCAGTGCCTTGGCGACCTTGGCCATAGCTTTATCATTCATACTTGTGTCCATATTCATTGGTTTAAGTTCTCCATTTCAATTTTCTCCAGATACCCTGCCGGCAGCCTGATTGGCCGGAACGTAATGGCTCGGTCCACGCTGTTTGCGTTCTCGTCGTGGCACCTCTCGAAGAAGCACTTCTGCCGGTAGAGCCGGGCCTTTCGGTAGAACAGCGCAGCCGCAGGGCTTTCAGCTCAATAAATGTAATTATATTTATGAGCATAAATATGCTGTTTAGGGCAAAAGAATTTTAATGGTTTCAGGGGCTATCCACCAAGGGGATGCCGTTCTGACCGTACTATTGCAATCAAATCATTCCACAATCGCTTAATTCACCCTATTTGAGCGGTTTTTTGTTTTCCACCCACCTATTCCAGTCAGATTCGCCACCAGGTTCGAAACAATTTGCCTAGCTTTAATTCTAAAGAAATTCCTTCTCACTGATGAAAAAAGTACTGTTCCTGTTTTTCTTCTGCACCGGACTCTGTGGGTCCCCGGCGGTGGCACAAACCACCCCAACCACCCAGCGCGCTGCTCCGGCCAAAGCCACTTTTTCCAATCCCTTGCCGGTACAACTGGGCGATCCTTACGTGTTGTACACCCAGGGCACTTATTATATGTACGGCACGGGTGGGGGAGCGAATAAGGGCTTCGTGACGTATTCTTCTAAAGACCTGGTCAACTGGAAAGCGGAAGGTCAGGTCTATTTCCACGACAATGCGAATGGCTGGAGCGATCCGGAAGCCAGCTGGGAGGGTGCCTATTGGGCCCCGGAAGTGTACGAGGTAAAAGGGAAATACTACCTGTTTTACAGTGCCCAGTGGAAGGTGAACCCAACGCGCGAAGTAGAAAACTTCCGTATCGGCGCAGCCGTGGCGGACCGGCCTACCGGACCTTTTGTAGATATAGCCAACCGGCCCGTTTTCGATCCCGGGTATCCCATCATCGACGCCAACGTGTTTTTTGACACCGACGGCAAAGCGTATCTGTACTACTCCCGTGCCTGCTACAAACACCCGGTAGAGAGCGAAGTGGCGGATATGGCACGGAAGAAAGGCTGGTACGAAACCATTGAAGAAAGCTGGGTGTACGGCGTCGAACTTAAACCCGATTTTTCCGGTGTCATCGGGGAGCCGGTCATGTTGCTGCGGCCTCCGGTCAGTCTGAACGACCAGCAGGCCGAGTGGGAAAGCCGGTCGGTGACGGCCCGCGAAGTAAACCGCCGCTGGACGGAAGGCTCCGTTACGTTTAAAAAAGACAATACATACTACATGATGTATTCAGCCAATCACTTCGGTGGTCGGCACTATGCCATTGGGTATGCCACGTCTGCCTCTCCCTTGGGCCCTTATAAAAAAGCGTCCAACAACCCGGTACTGCAAAAAAATACCGACAAAGGGGGATCCGTCACGGGCACGGGACACAACAGCATTGCCTATTCGCCGGATGGCAAGGAGATGTTTTGCGTTTACCACGGAAGAACGGCCCAGACCGGCGAAGAAAGGGTGGTTTTTATTGACCGCATGCAGGTAAAAGACGGCAGGATTACCATCTTCGGGCCAACGACTAAGCCACAGAAACTTCCTTCGGGCGTTCGTACGGCGGGCAATTCCCGCTGATCCTGCTTTCAGGAAGTCAGCCGCCCCGATTCACTGTATTTTGAGAAAAACTTTTTCTTCTACTGTCGCCAATGAACACCCCTGACGCCAAAACCAAACAAATCAGGGAGCACCTGGCCAGTGCCCGTTGTGAGCAGGACTTGGATCTGGAGTTGGCCCGAATCGAAGAAGCCGACTGGAAGCTCTTTCTGGCCGATGCTTATGCGCAGGTGGAGCAGGTAGCCCAAAAGGAGCCCCAACGGGCCAGCTACCTGCAATCTCTCCTGACCTCTTACCTTGAACGCCGGGCGCTCCTCAAAAGGAATGGATGCATTTCTCCATCCGGCTTACCTTGAAAGCTGGCCTGCTTTGGGAAAGCCAAGCCCTGAAGGCAGGCCATCGTACAAAGAGCAGGTGACGGGTACGTTCAGTGGATTTTCACAACGCCCTACGTTAGCAAACTGGCGAATTTGACAGAAGGTAAAGTATTCCGGTTCGGCCTGGAAAAAGAAAAGCTTCACGCCATTTCAACCTCCAGGCCGATCATAAAAGTGTTATGGTTGATGCGGGTACACCTTGTTTTTCAGAGGTGATAGGAAAAGTGAGTGAATAGTTCTCTCACTGCGTGCAACCAGCCATTAATCCGATCAGGCCATGGGTTCAATAGAGGCACCTTTCTGCACTTGATTCAGGCCTGCCATATCCCTGCGCTTCGTTAGGGGAAGTTGTGAAATGACCAGGGCGATGCCACAGAAAGCAAGGCATTCAAAAGAACCAATGATATTTTCTCCATCCTGAAAATGAGGGAAACGAATGGCATAATACAGGTGCAACAGGATCAGCCACAAAAACAAGGTGCTGCTTAATAACAAGCCAACCCATTTCACCTTAAAATTGATAACAAAAGACAGGGCCGAACCCACTAAAGCGATGCCGGCAACATAGGTCCAGAACAAAGGCCAGGGAATATAGGGAGGCACCAATCCGCTAATATTTTGCGCGTTTACCAGGTGGGCATAGCCGAATAGGCAAAGCATGATGGCAAAAAAGTATTTCCCGGCAGGAGCTATTTTATATAGCTTGTCAAAAAACCTGTTGGGCGCTGCTCCGGGAAAAGCAGAAGCCATTACAAAAGCACCGCCTGACAGCGCAAAGAGTTTGATCGCATCTGTCCAGGCCGCTCTTATTTCGGGGTGATTATTCAGACGATTAGGTAAATGACCAAAGAGTAAAAACCCAAAAAAGAAGACGCCCAGTGCCAGGCATACATTTCTGATGTCCTTCCCGATACAAATGAGAATACCCGACACCAGAATGTAAATGGCAATCAGGTAGATAATGATTGAAATGTTTGCAACTGATTCGGCGGGCACCGGCAGGATGATCGGCCGGAAACCTTTAAAGAAGAAGTGCAATAGTCCGATACCGGCGATACCTATGCCATAAAAATACCGCCCATCATTTTTCAAATTTGTCATATTTCTGATTTTTATTGATTAGTTGGTTGCTGCAAGTAACTCTCAAGGCCAGTTGGTAGGTTAAACAAAACCTGAGCAAAATCCTGCAAAAACCAGCAAATTGAAAACAGGGGGAACCTATGAACGAACAAAGGTTAGTACAGACAAGTCTGCGGGAGATATTTAAAATAAACGGCTACCATGAGCCCTCTCTCATGACCCAGCGAAATTTTGAGCATATCAGCAATGAAATAGAAAAGAAGTCGGGAATACTGATCAGCGGAACCACCATTAAGCGGCTTTCGAAAGGTGCGTTTAACCGGTTGCCCCAAATCGCAACGCTGAATGCGATTGCCAACTACTTTGATTTTGACACCTGGCAGGAATACAAATTCTCTTTAAACCAAAACGGCAGCGAAACCGCAGAGGCCGTTGAAACAACAAAAGCGACGGAAACCGATGTCACAGAAAAACGGCGGGGAAGGCAGGCGTTGCTTAAAATGATTTTACTACTCACGGTGCCCGTTTTTATTTTCGGTTATTACACGTACCAGAAAAGGAAACCGGGTAAAAATTTTGAGAAAGCTTCTTTTTCTGCCCTCAAAACCACCGGCAATCGGTTGCCCAATACAGTGGTGTTTCATTACAATATAGACGAGGTAACGGCGGATAGTTTTTTTATTCAGCAGTCCTGGGATAAAAACAGGCGGGTAAGGATTTATAAAAACCAACATACCCTTACCGACATCTATTATGAACCGGGTTACCACATCGCCAAACTCATTGCCAATGATTCGGTCATAAAAGCCATTGACGTAAGCATCCCTACGGATGAATGGGTTTTTTATGCCAATGAAAACAAAGCTGCGTACCTCACTGAGTACATCAAAACAGAAAAATCTATAAAAGATGGCAGCCTGGCCATCACAAAAGAAGAACTCCTGGAAAACAAAATTGATGTGGAGGAGGAAAAGATATTCCTGTACTCCTATTTTCCCTCTAACCACGAAGTAAACAGTGACAACTTTATTTTAAAAACCAGGGTGAGGATGAAAGAGGTAAGGAATAACCGTTGCCCTTATATGGCTATTGAAGTGTATGGCAAGCGATATTTTATGCTCATCAAAAGCACCCCCAAAGGTTGTGCACACCTGGCCTCACTGCACTTTGGCGAACGTGGAATCAATGGCAAAGAAAACGACCTGTCGCCTATAGCGTACGATGTGACCCAATGGACAGAGGTGGAATTAAAAGTAAGGGATAAACACGTCACGATACGTATCAATGATCAGGCTGCTTTTTCGACCAGCTATCAAAAATCTTCAAAACTGATTACGGGACTATCGTTTATTTCAAACGGTCTCTGCGAGGTCGACTATGTTTCATTGGTTGGGCTGGATGGGAAAGTCGTTTATAAGGACAATTTTGATCCATTCTGATTAAAACCACTGAATCAGCAACACCCTAACGGGGCGAAGTAATGGAGGCGTAGCAAAGCAGTCACTATGAAAACCAAAAGATACGGCAAGTTATGGCCGTATCTTTTGGTAAGAACCAATTGCAATTTGGTTCAACGAAAAGATGCCCCGGCACTGGAGCGTCTTTTTTGCTTCATGCACTACCAATCCGGCGGTTAGATTCAGAATGGTTCCTGTTATAGCGCTCCCTTCATCAGAAGCGGCAAAAACAGCTGCCTTTGCCAAGTCACGAATCGAAGTCAGTTTCTTCGTGTGTGTTACCTTCCATGGCGGCATGAAATTGTTCGTAATCGATTCCGTGCGCCTTTGCGTGCAATGAATATACTTTGATGTGTCTGTTAGTCTTGCCACCATTCCTAAAGCAAGTGGCACCGGCTGATCAGCCAGGACGCACCAGTAAGGTATGTCAAAAATGGTTGATAGGGATTCCTGGAAATCAGGCCTGGTACACAAATTCTGCTGGATCGTGGTAGCTGAGGGTTTCGATGTGGGAATGATGCTGGATCAGCCCTCTGATTTGTTCGAGGCTTCGTAGGCGTAAGCCATTGTCATCGGCCCTAAGCGCGGCCAGTTGAGACACCGGATGTTGGTCGGTTTGCAGTTCAATCCGGTAATAATAGGCATCGCCAACGTGGAGCAACCACCCGTTGTCATGTTGAAGGGCTACGCCACAATGCCCTAACGTATGTCCCGGCAGGGGAATAAGGTAGATTTCTTCATCCAGGTTCCAAACGATTTTTCTGGCTTCCAGGCCATACCATCGGTGATGGGAGGCCGCATACGTGTGAATAGTGGGCTGGTGGTCCAGCTGGATAGACCGGTAACGGGCATTTCCTGATTGAAAGTTGATGAGTTCCTCTTGGGAGACGTGCACCGGGAGATGAGGGAAGTCGGCCAGCCCGCCAATATGATCCGGATCCAGGTGGGTCAGGATACAGTGGCGTACATCCTGGGCGCTAAACCCCAGATTTTCGATTTGTTGAACGGCAGTCTGCTGCTCATCAAACCGGAACCCGACCTGTTCAATGAGTTGGTTACTGAGGCGCTCCTCTGGCTGTCGCATATCGGCCAGCCCAATGCCTGCCTCAATCAAAGCCAAGCCCTTATAGGTTTCCAGCAAAAGACAATGGCCGATTGCCTGAGCCCCGAAAGGCGATTCGATGTTTACGCAGTTCAAGTGATGAATTCGTGTCATACCAGAGAAAATGGTTTGGCGGGTTATGGCGTCGCTTACAGTTCGCCGGCCAGCCAATACGATTAATCCGCACGAGACAAGGGTATCACCCTGTTGGGGTTCATACTATTTTTCTGACGGATTCTATGCGCCTCATTATAGTTAACTAAGGGGTAGGTATTGTTGAAGTGATTAATAATCAGGATCTAAAAACGCTAGCCCAGGGGCCAGCAGTGATCGTCAAGAATCAAGGCTATAGCTCAGCAAATGTATATCAGATCCAATTAGCCAGTTCCTTTGTACAGGAGCTGGGCCACAATACGGATTTTAACGTCAAGGCAGTTTATCCAAATCCATTCCAGTCCAGCGTAAAAATTGATCTGTCGGCTGTGAAGGGTGCCAACGTACATGTAGAACTCTATAATTTGTTAGGTCAGAGCGTCAAACGTGCCGATAAGGTCATTTCTGTGGGAGGCGATACAAGCCTGGAAGTTGATGGATTAAATTTGCCTGAAGGGTTATACGTGATCAAATTGGAGACAACAGCGGTTGACGATCCAAAGAAAAAGGTAACCTACCAGCAAAAAGTGATCTTACGAAAATAAGAGAAATGAATGGGGTAATGCCTGAACAGGAAGAAACGGACCGATCAGCAGTCGGTCCGTTTCTTTTGGAGCTAAATCAAGCCGGTTGCGCCAGTGCGGTCCGGATGCCCGGGCCATCCCCGGCTCCAGCCCTACCGAGTTTTCTTTTTCCTTTCTTCCGCGCTTACTTTTTCATCACACGTACTGGTCATCCAATCCCATTCCGCTAAGAATTCGCTGCGTACATTTTTCAACCCTCGACGCCCGGGTTTTGGATTGTTTGGGGGCAGAAAAATAAAGAAGGTAGGCTTTCTGGCGTCCTGGCGTCAATGCACCAAAAGCATGTTGCAAAGCCGGACTCCCGTCTAATTTGCTTTGAAACTCTTCGGGTACAACGAATTCGGTATGCTTTTTAAAATTGACTTTCAAACCGGCTTTTTCCACTTCAATGGCTTCATAAATATGGGCTTTCAGGATGGACTCCATCTCAGCTATTTCCCGAACGTTGGTAAATCGAATCTGGCGGGCTGCCTGCGTATTTTCCGTTTGTGTGATTAGAATACCCTGGCTGTTATTCAACAAGGCACCTTTGACAAACAGAAGGGCACAGTAGTCTTTAAATCCGTGGATTAACACTACGTTTCTTTTCCCAAAGGTATAGCAAGGAACCCCCCATTTCAATTCTTCGGTCAGCCCGCAGTCAAGAAGAATTCTTCTCAATTTCTCAAATTCCTGCTGCCATTTCCGGGCTTTATTGATATATGCATCTACCTTGTTATTCATTTTTTCTACTTTATTGATGAATGGAAATGATTTTTCTATCCACAGGTCTGAAATACCACGATATCACCGTCAGGATGAGTAGCAGCAAAGAAGGAAATATTTCGCTCATTAAATTACCCGATAGGATACGTGAAAATGTCGCTCCCGACATGGCAAAGAAAAAGCCCGCATACGCCCACTCCTTTACCACAGGAAATTTAGGAATGAGCACAGCTACGACGCCCAGTATTTTCCAAATACCAAGTATGGTTAGGAAATAGGCAGGGTAGCCCAATTGGGTAATGTTATTTACTTCCTCTTCTCCTTTCAATAACTGTACGATTCCGGTTGATAACATGCCTAATGCCAGCCAGCCGGTAGAAATCCAGTAGATGATTTTATCTCTCTTTGTCATAATGGGCTATTTTCAACTTATTCACCACGGTTTGCAGTCGGTTGTGTGCCATATTTATACCTTGAGCAAAGGGCAGCTGTAGCATCCGGTCCCGGTCTGCGACGGATTTGTATACTATGTGCATACGGAGTCGGCTGGTGTCGTCAGTGCGCTTTTCAAATTCCAAAAACTCAAGCTGGACGGGAAAAGCGGTATGCTCCATTTCAAATGTCCGCGTGATTTTTTGGTTCGGGCTAAACTCATGAATTACCCCACTGAACCCATGTTTGTTGCCTTGGGCATCGGTGGTTTCGAACTGCCAACTGCCGTACTTTTTATTTTCAAGTCTCAGTACTTTCGTTCCCATCCATTGCTCAATAATGTCGGGCTCTACGTACGCTTTGAAAAGTAGCTCCAAGGGCAAATCAAAATCCCTTGTAATCACTAATTCCTGTTTCCCGTCCTGGGCAGTAATCTTGGTTTTTAGCTCCATCTTATTCTGATTTTTTTGGATCGTATTTTTTCATTATGCTTTCCAATTTATTAAACCGGTCATCCCACATTTTGCGGAACGGCTCGATAAAGTCTGCTATTTCTTTCATCTTTTGCGGATTCAAGTGATAGTAGATTTCTCTGCCGTTTTGTTCTTGTTCGAGCAATTCGCACTCAGTAAGGATTTGCAGGTGTTTAGAAACGGTCGGTCGAGCAGTGTCGAAGTTGGAAGCGATGGCACCTGCTGTCATAGATTGTGAAGCTACCAGTAGAAGGATAGCCCTTCTGGTCGGGTCTGCGATGGCTTGAAATACGTCTCGTCGTAAGTTCATTGTGTAGTCATTTGACTACAAATATAAGTGTAGTTATTTGACTACGCAAATTTTTCTGCGGAATTAATGAAGGGTTGTTCCACGAAACCCGAAAGTTGGCTGAGAGATAGTTTGACAATTGAAGTTAGGTACCTATCCTCCGGATTTCAGGCACCCCGGCCCGGTGCAAACAGCCCGTTGGTAGGTAAAAGTAACTTGCAGGCGTCTGGTAAGATGCTGAAAACGGAGCGAAGGGTAGTAAAAAGACCAATCAGATAAGTAGCTTTCCCCAAGGATACGTTTTATCTCATTATTGACTATGCACGAACTTTCATTATCGGGAATAGATCATCCAGCCCTGGCGGCCGATGACGTAGAAAGCCTGGCCAACTGGTACTGTGATGTACTGGGCTACCGCAAGTACTTCCACGATCCCAAGCCAGTTTGGATGCTGATCGCTCCGGACAATAGTTTGCTGGAAATTATGCCCAAGGATGATACGCTTCGCCAGCCCCGCACAACCTGGACCCCCGGCTGGTCTCACCTGGCCCTGCGGGTAGAGAATATGGAACAGGCGATGGCTTATCTGGATAGCAAAGGGGTTCACTGGGGAGGGGAAATGGTGCCGGCCATCGGAGGAGGAAAAGTCAGAACCTTCTTCGATCCGGAAGGCAATATGCTCCAGGTGGTAGAAAGGAAATTAAACACAAAATAAGGCGGAGATTGGGTAAACGTCAATCATTCACCAATCAGCTCCTTTATTCAGGTGAGCGGAATTCGATTTGCCTGAGTAAATATTTTGCTGACCCATCGGGGAGATTGCGGGGAATCATCTTCCCACCTTGCTTTGCACCGAAACCGCGCTACTTTCCATCGACTCTGATTCGGCCCGCATGATGATGATTCCGGCCTGGCCAGCTATTCCGCGGACAATCACCCTACAAAGTCCGTTGAAAGCACTGCGCTGATGGGAAGGAAAGGCAATCAGGTCCAAGGGATCGACGTACCAGTTGGAAGCAGGCGGTTTATCGAAACAAAGGGCTTTGGTCAGGAACAGATTCGGATGGACCGCCTGCAGAATGGCTTTCAGGTGTGAATTGAAAAGGACATAGACCAGACCGGGAATGACTCAGGTCAGGGCGTACACCGGTTTACCTTCCGAATCAGGATGGGCTGCCTGGTTTTGGACGTATAAATGTTGTCTTCCAGTCTTTGCATGAACCCGCTCAGGTCTTAAAAATAACTGAAGTCCTTGAATTGCTTTAGAATGTCTACTGCTTCGCTCAGTTTGTGCAGCTCCGGCGCATGGTAGCGGATCAGGGCGTTGCGGTTGACGGGGCAGGAATGATTTTTTCGAAAAATTGAAATTTATTTTCTACTGCGCAAAAAGGCTGCGCAGGAAGCCCGCAAGTTTGTCCTGTTCTTTTCAGCATGCCGGGTCGTCCAATGGCAGGACGTCAGATTTTGGTTCTGAAGGTGAAGGTTCGATTCCTTCCCTGGCAACGAATGATCAGGCAGTTGATTGATTTTATACTATTACTATGCAAATTCAAACAGAGACGATTGTGCCATGTCGAGAACCTGGGCCAAGGAGTCGCGTCATACGAGGCTGGTCGAAGCATCGATGGCCTGCAAGGATGTATATCAATGGCACACCAGCAGGACCTGGTGGATGTACGGGGTTCGTTCGTGCCTGAAATCGTGCGGATGTGCGTCGATGAACATTCTCAGGAAGTAAATTAGTATGAAATACCCCCTTTAGCATAAAAGGAAGTGCTGCGGTAAAAGTTTGACGTCGCCGTGGAGTGCCTGGATAAGCTGTATCGACTGCGCGTGGATATGGATAGATTTTGCAGTGCACCGAACCTCACCCAAGGTGTCAGTAGGGAAGCGCATTTGGAGCCAGGCTGTCCTGCAAGGGAAGTCCCAGTTCGAATCTGGGAAGGGGGACAACAGAGGGCATTTTGCTGTCAGAGAAGTGTGCGTTGAGCGGAATCTGTAGTAACGTTTGACCCGACGGAGGTTGGGCGGGAGGCGGCCAGTAGTCTGCATCATAGGGCTCGTATCTGCCCAAGCCCCTGATCAGGGAAGCGTTTTGACTCCGGTGAACGGGCTGTACTTCCTTTGAATTCGGAAAATTAGTAAAGAATAAAAATTGTACAAAACCTAAAAAATATTTTTGTAAACGCTTGCGTCGTATTTGTTCTTTTATGCAACTTTGCATCGTCAAATTGAGAACCATGCTTCATTATTACCACATTTGTTTGTTGTCGTTCTGGCTGCCAGCCGCACCTACAGCCATGGAAAGAAGTACAATGAACGCATATGGAGAGAAGCGTATGGTGAATTTTAAACAACACGGGTCTGGTATGAGATAGTCAATAGACTATTCACACACTCAGACCCGGCCAGAAGCCGGGTTTTTTGTTTATCTTGCTTTATGCCAGGTTATTAAGGATAAGATCCAAAATTTTATATATGCGTTTTACAAACTTTTATCAGCCAGTTTTACCCGGTATGCCAGTCAATTATCTGGCCTCTGACCCTTTGAAAAGCCTGAACACTTGCTTCGGAAAGCAGGGTGATGAACGTGTGGTTAGTACGGCGGGCAAGAGTTATTACGGCTGGTATGGGCGATCGTGCAGATAGCTGATAAATGCATCTGAAACGAGAGACCCGACCACAGATCGGGTCTTTTTTATTTTGGTACTATTCTAAGAGTAGTGGTGGTAGGGGTGTGGGCTTCCGGCGGTGGTTATAACTGTTGTAAGTGGGCGTTTCAACGATGAAGATGGATGCTCCTGTGCCTGCTGCACAAAGACTTGTCGGCATAGCTCAATGGTAGAGCACTCGGCTGTTAACCGATAGGCTGTAGGCGGCGGCCGCGCCGTTCGAGTCCTACTGCCGACGCAAAATAGTTAAGAAGGGGGATCAAGCTAACTTGGTAGAAGCGCGGCTCTGAAAAAGCCGAGGATGTGGATCGTAACCACAGTTCCCCACCCAATTATCCTGTGTGATAGTCCGTAAGTGGAAGCGGACCGGTCTGTTCCACGACGGTGTAAAACCGGAGCCTTCGGGCCTTGGAAGCGACGGCCGCTGCCGTTCGATTCTTCCTCACACAACTAGTTTGTAAATGACACAAGAAAAGAAAGATGGAACGAATAAGACGAAGATATCCTACACCCGTAGCTCAGTGGTAAGAGCGGCACCGCAACGGCGGCCCGGTCTGATAAGGTGATGGTCGTTGACGGACGGCCGCTGCCGTCCAACTCCAACTGGGTGTACAAAAGTAGTTCATCGAGATAAAGCGCTTGTAGCTCAGAGGAAGTAGCACCTGATTTTTAATCAGGGGGTCGTGAGTTCGAACCTCACCGGGCGCACCCCAAACACTTTAATTAAATGAAATCACTAATGAAAAATACAACTAACAAGTCCCCCGAAGGCGAGGAGATATAAGCTCCCGTCGACAAGTGGTCTAAGTTAACCGGCTTTCTACCGGTCATCGCGGGTTCGAATCCCGCCGGGAGTACCAGGTTCGTCTTTCGTAGTTGAAGCCAGCCATTTACGAAAGATCAGCCATTCATGATGTAATCCAGGGTAGGCGCCAACGCGGGAGAGTTGGGCCGGACTGTAAATCCGGTGCTTCGGCTGAGGGGATTCGACCGCGGCGGCGGACCGCTCCCTCCGTACCCACTCCAGATACGCCAGGAGAGTCGACAACCGTTTCGGCTCCCTAAGTCATATAAGAAATGGATATTCGACAAGACCCCGATTGGCACATTGGTATAGTGCAGCGGTGATAATGGGAGGATGCTTCCGTGGCCCAAAGCCTCCCTGGATAGGGCTAAGGTGGGTTCGAGACCCACTAACGGGGAATTGAAGAATATCAAAACCAACGAAGCAGCAGGCGGGGAATTTCCGGCCTGCGCTTCCGGTGGTTGAAAGAACAAAACCAGCATGTCGCATGTACTACATTTATCTGCTTCACTCCGGAGCCGGAAAGTCCATCACCCACGATCTGATTACCTGGCGCTACACACTTTCGGGCACCCAACCTACCTGGGGCAAGTGGTGGTCAAGTACGGCATTTAGCCCCGGCCGTGCCACGCCAGCACCTGCCGAGAGAGGGTAATTTCTTCTCCCTTTCGGCTAGATGCTCTACGAATTGGACTCCAAATTACAGCTTGCCGGGTAGCAACCTCCAGCATTGACTGCGTTGCGCATTTGCTGAACTCCCATTTTCCACGGTAAAATGCGTTGTTCATCAATTTTATGCGGCACTTCGTCACTTTCAATTCAGTGAAATGACTTTTCCGATTAGTTTTATTGATTCCAAGCCTCACCTGGCCACTTCGGGTGAGCAGTGTCGGTGTATTTACTGAGCCCTTGACCAGGAGGTGTAAGATGAACCCATCCAGACGTTTGAAGAGAAGGGATTTTCTGAAAGCCAGTGTACTTTCCGGTGGCGGGCTTTTAATCTCCTTCGTTCTTCCTGCTGAGGCGAAGGCGGCTTTTTCCCGGCATTCGCCTCCGGAGTGGTCAGCCTTGAATGCCTTTCTGAAGATTGGTACCGATAACCGTATCCAGGTCATTTTATCGAAGGTGGAGATGGGGCAGGGCATCTGGACCACTTTGCCCATGCTGATTGCCGAAGAGCTGGATTGTGATTGGAACCAAATAAAAGTAGCGCATAGTCCGCCGGGAAAGGAAAGTGATTTTAAGGAATCTGCGATTGGAAAGTCTACCGGTGGATCGGAGAGTACCCTCTCGGAGTTTGATCGCTATCGGCTGGCGGGCGCAACTGCCCGTACCATGCTGGTGCAGGCCGCTGCAAAAAGATTCGGCGTGCAGCCCGAAGCTTGCCAAACGGAAAATGGATATGTCATAACCGGTGATAAGCGGATCAGCTACGGGGAAGTCGCCTCTGAGGCCGCCACCCTGCCTGTCCCGTCCGTTACACTCCGGCCACCCAATGACTGGAAGTATATTGGCAAGTCACCAAATCGCTTGGATGCGCCCGAAAAGGTCAACGGACAGGCAACATACGGCCTGGACATTAATTTTCCCGGTTTGCTGACGGCGGTTGTCGCCCATGCGCCGGTATTCGGCGGAAAGGTAAAGTGGTTTGATGCCAGCCAGGCAAAAGCCATTCGGGGTGTTCGGGAAGTGGTGCCCATTTCTACTGGCATTGCAGTGTTGGGTGACCACTATTGGGCTGCCAAGCTCGGACGCGATGCCCTGAAAATTGAATGGGATCTGGGAGCGAACGAAACGATAAATACCGACTCGTTGCTGGAAGAATACCGCCGCCTATCACAAACCAAAGGAACCCCCATTCAACAAAAAGGAGATGTGGTAGCTGCTTTGAAGAAAGCGGTGAAAACCAACGATGTCGAATTCAGTTTCCCCTACCTGGCCCACGCACCAATGGAGCCCTTGAACTGCACGGTAAAAATTCTGACCGATCGTTGCAAAATATGGACCGGTACGCAGTCACCCCTGTTGCACCAGGCAGAAGTAGCCGCGTTTTTGGGTTTTAAGCCTGAACAAGTGGAACTTTACACTCCTTTTCTGGGCGGTAGTTTTGGGAGACGGGGTTCTTTTTGTTGTGACTGGGTGATGGAAGCGGTGCATATAGCTAAGGAGAGCGGCCAGTTTATTAAGTTGGTATGGTCGCGCGAAGATGACATCAAGGGTCGATATTACCGACCGGTGTATTTACACAGCGTGCAAATTGGGGTAGATTCTGATGGGTTACCGGTGGCCTGGCAACACCGGATTGTCGGGCAATCCCTTTTCGTCAATACGCCATTGGCCGAGGCAATCGTTCACAATGGTATTGATTATAGTTCGGTAACGGGCGGTGCTCCTTACTCAGAAGGCATTCCGGATTACTCCTTTGAGTTGCACACCACTTCCCTGGGCGTTCCGGTTTTACCCTGGCGGTCGGTGGGCAATACCCATACGGCCTTTGTCATTGAGACACTCATAGATGAGCTGGCCGCTATGGCCGGAAAAGACCCGGTTGAATATCGGCGTACACTCTTAAAGGAGCATCCCCGGCATTTGGCGGCCCTTCAACTGGCTGCCGAAAAAGCCGACTGGCACAATCCATTGCCCAAAGGAAGGTTTCGTGGAATAGCGGTCCATGCGGCCATGGGAAGCTATGTTGCTCAAGTAGTGGAAGTATCCCTTGACAAGGGCTCCATTCGGGTGCATCGGGTAGTGTGCGCCATCGATTGCGGACTGGCCGTCAATCCCGATGGCGTTCGGGCACAGATGGAAGGTGGAATTGTATTCGGCCTGACGGCTGCCCTTTACGGAGAGATTACTTTGAAGAACGGTGAGGTTCAGCAAAATAATTTCCACGATTATCGGATGGTCCGGATGAATGAAGCGCCGGCGATAGAGGTATACATCGTACCCAGTACCGGGAAAATGGGAGGGGCTGGTGAGCCAGGGGTACCACCCGTCGCCCCGGCACTGGCCAATGCGCTTTTCGCCGCCACCGGAAAACGAATCCGAAGATTACCCGTGCGAATGGAAGATCTGGACAAATCCTAGTTTTCAGCTTTTATTATTTCATTCATCCTTACTCACTGATTATCAATTCCGATCAAAGCTCCCTCTTGCCGCGAATCAGCGCCGGACCGTCTCCAGATAAAGCCGTCCAGGATGTAGTGGGTGGCCTGGGGCAGCGCCAACAGGGGAACAAAAATGACCAGCAGGGAATCGATGTGCAGGGGCGACAGGAAATGGAAGGCGGTAAACAACTGCGGGTGGTCGTTCCAGACCAGGGCGTCCCACAAGCCTTCTTCCAGGTAAGCCAGCAGGACTACACTTCCCAAAAAAACGGGCAGGCCATAAGAAGAGAAAACCTGCCTGAAAAATTGGCCGGAAGAGGGCGTGACCGATGGATCAGACCTCTGCCGCCGGTAAATCCACACCAATGCCATGTAAGGAATACCGTGGGCTACTACGTTGAGTAATGTAAAAGATAGGTCGCCGTTGAAATAGACAATGCCAAAGTACCAGGAAGCGGCCGTACCCACCACAATGCCTGCCTTGGGTAAATTCCAGTAGCGGTACCGGATCAGCAGCCAGGCTTCTTTGCAGACGTACATGGCCAGTAGTATTCCATAGCCGAAAGTACTGACCCACAGCAGCGTATCAGAACGGAAATACATGAAGTCATTTTCGACGAACCAGTTGAAGTGCTTGGGGGCTGTGAGGTGCCAGTGCAGCAACGGATACAGCGTAGCAGCGTAGATCACCACCGTATCTAACTGAGCACACCAAGCTGGAAAGCGTTCGTAGCGGGAATAGAGGCGCAGAAAGCCGTACTGCTGGCGAACGAAATGAAAGACAGCCAGGTACGCCAGTACCCGCCAGAAAACCAAGCCGTCGATTGAGTACAATAGTACGCCACCGACAAAAACCAGCAGTGGCGTGACGGTAAATAAGGTGCGCCTGTGTTGAAAAGACGCTTTGTCGAAATACGTGCGGTAAAGCGTACTGTATACGTGCGCCACATCGATAAGCAGCACCAGCGCCACCCAGGCGTAGTCGGGCATGTCAGGGCCTTGCTGAAACGATTCCGACAGCAGAAAGGCAATGAGCAGCGAAAGAAAGGCAGGTGCCAGGATGAAGCTTCCATCCACCAGGGCCGAAGCAATCCAGGGCTGTTGAGCTTTAACTGACACGGTCAGACGGTGATAAAGATTGAAGAAGTTCTTTGGCTGCCCGATTTCCCTGATAAAAGGCCTCTTCGAATATAGAGATGCCGCTCAGGTCGGAATGCGCGAAAAAGGCCTGGTGGTTGATGGGTTGTGCCGCCTTTTGGCGCTCCTGGCCGGAAATAAAACCCTTCGTAGGGCGAATCATTCCGTGTCCCCATACCTTCAGGTCGATGCGCTCTACCAATTGATCGATTTCTGGGTGCACTTTACGCATATCGGCCATGATCCGGGCCGACCAGGCTTCGTGGCTTCGGCGGTAGGCGTCGATCCGGGCGATTTTGGGCGAAGCATCAGAAAGCGGCAGATAGTACGTCAGCACGTGTTTCTCCGGATGCCGGGGCAGATTCATGTGATTGGCGTAGACGTAGCCCAGCGAAGGACTGTCGTAAAACACATTATCCCAACTGAGGGGAGCCCCTGAATTCGTTTCCGGTTTTTGCGAAAGCATCAGGTTGGCTACCAGCCAGGGAGCGTAAGTAAAAGACTGGTAAAAAGCGGCATTGCGCTGAGCATCGGGCTTCAGGATGCGTTGTACAATGAACTGCGGCACTGCCAGTATCACTTTATTCGCCCGGATACGAATCAGCTCCCGGCTTTTCCAGTCGTAAGTATCCACCAGCACTTTGCCTTCCTGCAAGGTAATGCGGTAAGCCATACTTTTGGTTTGCTCCTGACCTGACAAAGACTGGCGCAATTGTTTTACCAGAAATCCGTTGCCTTCCGGCCAGGTGAGTACCGCGCTGGCTTCGGCATTAGCCGCCACTGCCCGGCGGGAAGCAAAGTAGTGAATGCCCGCCCAGGCCGAAGTGTCTTTCAGTTCGGTACCAAAATCGTCGCGGCAGCAGTAATTGACATACCAGCGCAGGTAGGGCGAACGGAAGTCTTGTTCTTTCAGGAACTGCTCCATCGTTAGCCAGTCCAGGCGCAGATAGGTTTCGTCTGCCGAACTATGGGCGACGGGTATGGTAAAGGCCCATTTGCCGTCGGTTCCTTTGGCCTGTTTGTACTGAGCCATGAGTTCGAAAAAACGCTTGATTTCGGCCTGGTCAGTCGTTCCCAGGCCCAGGTGAGGAACCAGGCCTTCCTGCCACTGCCCCTTGAAATACAAACGGTCTTCGGGGTCGAAACAGAGGTGGTATTCGTTGTAAATGGGACGGCCTTCTGCATCGTACCCGGTGATGATCCGGTGTTCTTCCAGAAAGGCCAGTAGTTCGGTGTTGTCCAGGTTAGGCAAGGGCAGATAATGAGCGCCCCAGGGATATTCCGTGGAAACATTACTCCCGCTTACCGAATTGCCGCCCAGGTTTTCGTCCAGTTCCAGCAGCACGAAGTCGGTTATGCCGCCCCGTTTCAGGGTACGGGCAGCCGAAAGGCCACTGACGCCGCCGCCTACAATCACCACGGAATGCTCCACGGTGCGGGTAGGTACGCCCAGATTGCCTTTCCTTAATAAATGCCCGACTTTCGCGTTGGGTCCCACGATGGCACCGGGAACGACCTGGCTTTTACGCGCACACGAAAAGAGCGAAAGCGCCCCCGACAGGCTTCCCAGGGCGGCCAGGCCGCTCAGCAAAAAGGATTTCCGGCTGATTTTCATGGTGCGCTCACCCTTCCCCATTCGGCTTCGAAGTAGTGCACCAGTAGCTGATTGTTCAGGCGGTTGACTTCCGTATTCACCCGCTGCATATCCTTGGGAAAGTGTCTCATCTGATCGAATGATTCGGCGTTGACAAAACGCAGCGACGGTAAGTACTGCTGAGCAGGTTGGAAATGGCCTTTGAATGCCATTACGTAACCCCAGTCACCGAAGGAAGGCACGTAGGTATGATAAGGCAAAGTCTGGAAACCCACCGATTGCAGGGTGTTGTCCACGCACCAGAACGATTGGGGAGCCACGAAGGGAGAAGTAGACTGCACCACGGCGACGCCCTGATCGGCTAAAATGGAGTGGAGAAGCCGGTAAAAAGTATTGGTGTACAGTTTCCCGATGGAGTAGGAGGAAGGGTCGGGAAAGTCGATCACGATAAAGTCAAATTGCTGGCGGCAGTTTTTGATCCACTGAAAGGCATCCGCATGAATGATTTTCAGCTTGGGCGAACGAAGTGCCTGCTGATTCAGACCGGATAAAATGGGATTGCGGGTAAAGAGCCCCGTCATTTCACGATCCAGGTCCACCAGGGTAATCTGCTGAACGGAGGGATGCTTCAGGATTTCGCGCACGGCCAGTCCGTCGCCACCACCCAATACCAGCACGTTGGCCGCTTTCGGCAGGGATTGGAGACCCGGATGCACCAGGGCTTCGTGGTAGCGGTATTCATCCAGCGAACTGAATTGCAGATTCCCGTTCAGGTACAGTCGAATGTCCTGGTTGTTGCGGGTGAGCACAATGCGCTGGTAGGGAGAAGATTTGGTAAAAATGATCTTTTCGTGATAAGCCAGTGTTTCGGCAAACGATTGAATCTTTTCGGAGAACACAAAACCTCCCAAGAGAAAGAGCAGGACTGCCAAAGCCGAAAACTGGAGATACGAAGCCCACTTGAACGTGCCTTTGTACTGTACGCACATCACCCAGGCCACAATCACGTTCAACATGCCAAAGAAGTACGACGTGCGGATCAGGCCCAGGTAAGGCACCAGGATGAGCGGAAAAATAATGGAAGCCAGCAGCGCCCCGATGTAGTCGAACGTGAAAACCTTGGATACAATTTCCTTGAAAGCAAACTGCTGCGTATCCAGAATGCGCATGAGCAGCGGAATTTCCAGGCCGACTAATATGCCCGTCAGGCTGATGAGCAGGTAGAGCAGCACCCGAAAAGACTCCACGACATCGAACAGCAGGAACAGGATGGACGAACTGGTGCCGCCGATGAGCCCGACCAGGATCTCAATCTGAATGAACCAGGCCAGCAGATTCCGACTCAGGAATTTGGACAGGTACGAGCCGATTCCCATCGAAAAGAGATACACGCCGATGACGGTGGAAAACTGGGTGACCGAATCGCCCAGCAGGTAGCTGGCCAGGGTACCGGCAATCAGTTCGTAGATCAGCCCGCAGGTGGCAACGGCAAACACCGACAGCAACAGCAGCGAAGGCATCCGGGCATTCGTCGTACTCATCCGTGAATGGCCGAACTGATGATGATGGCCACGGCAATCATAAAGGCGGAGGCCACAATGGCCACGGCCAGGTTCTGCTTGTGGACGATCTCTTTGTAAATGTCTTCGGTGGTAATTTTCTCAAAGATGTAAAAGGCAATCACCAGGATGAGGATGCCGATAACGGAAAAGAGGATGGACGCAACGATGTATTTGAGGCTGATGTATTCGTTCATAGGAGTGGTTTATTTATGGTGAGGACCGGGATTGCTGGCAGGTGACCATTGGCTGGATGAGCCGAATTCCATGAGGTAGCGACCCGTCAGGCTGCAGTAACTGTAGTAGCCCAGCAGAATAATCAGCAGAGCAACGTAGGTAAATGGGAAAGTGGAATTGTTTTTCATTCTTCGTAAGGGGAATAGTCGCTGTTCATCCAGCGTTGTTTCTCAAAATAATAGGTGCGCACGTATTGGATGCCCGGCCCTACACAAAGGAGCAACAGGGTAATCCAGAAATTCGACCAGGACGGGACATCGCGCTTGAGCCATATCTCAAAATGCGCCGCTTCGGTCGGCTTGACGGGTACAATAACCAGGTGATACATACCCTCCGGTACCGCCGACAGCACTTCTTCCGCGGCAGGACTCCCTTCCGCCCAGGATTCGCCGCCTTCGTAGCCATGGTAAAATTCCACGCCCATATTCAGGTCGCGCTCCGCACCCGTTTGTTCGTTGACCAGGGTCATTTCCGCTTCAAACCAGCTGTTGTTCACGTTGGCATCCAGCCGGATGACCAGGTTTTTAGTACCGTCTTTCAGCTCAAAACTAGGGGTAACGATCGGCTGCCCTTTCACGGGAGCGTAGCTGGAATAGGTGATGCTGTCCCGTACGTCGTAGCTTTTGGCAAGCACCTGGGTATTGCGGGCGGAGAGAGCCAGAAAGCACTGAAGCAGCAGTAGAATCACAAAGGCAGCGATGGAAATGAGTAAGGAGTCGTAATAATGCTGTCGAAGGTGGTTGGGCTGACAGGCGCCAACGCCGATCCGTGGGGGAAGAACTTTGGCTTCCTGGCTGGCCTGGGCAACCTCCTCCGGCGAAAGATACTCTCCTTTGTACCACCGCACCTCTTTCTGACGGACTTCACGCGTCATCATATAAGGCGGGTAGATGTATTCGGTATACTGCACTTCACTGGTAACGTCGTAGGCAAATTCACCCTGAGCGTGCATAAGCTGCGCTTTGTATCGGTGATAAAGCCGATAACTTTCTCCTTCCAGATCGAATTCATAATTTAGCTTCTTTCCGAAAGAGGGGTGCACATTCGTGGCTTTCAGAAATACCCAATGGCCATTGTATTCGGCCAGATAAGCATAGCCCTGGTAGGGAGTAAACAGGATGTATTCCCGCCAGTATACATTTTCCGTCTCCTCTTTCTTCACCATGTAGCCCACTACAGTGTACTTAGTCTCATTCAGGGTAAGCTTGGTGGAAAGTTTCCACACCGGATCGGTTTTACCGGCGTAGTGGGCCGAAAACTTCTTCCTGTACTGCGCACCGGTGCGGCTTACCTCATAATACGAACCACAGTGCACACAACTCACAAAGCGCGTCTGGGCCTGTACCAGCACCGGAATTTCTTTTCGGCAGCTTTCGCAGGTGACTGGCGGTGCGGATGGGGACGAACGTAAATCAGAGCCAGTCATTCAGAGCGCGCAGGTTGGTAAAGGAAAAATAGTCGAATGGATGACTTTGGCCCACTATCACCACGGCATCCGTCTGACCGGTTCGCCAGGCAAAAGCACATTCGCCGGTTGGGGTACTCATTTCGTAGTGTTGGGAGAAGCGCATTTCGTTGTCAAACTCCGGCAGTTCGCCTTCGCGGTCCCAGTCGATGCAATCCTGGATGTGATCGATGGTAAAGCTTAGATCAGGGCTTAGGGAAATGGGCGTACCGGCCTCTTCTCCCAGCAGACGTCCGTACAAGCCCGGAATGACCAGGCATTTGCCCAGTACATACGTCCCAAACGATTCGGCCATCCAGCTCAATGTTTGCTGAGGCGTGTGCAGCGCCCACAGATTGAGGTAGCCGTCGGCGTACTGGAGCCGGATACGGCCAATCGCTTCCGTAAATTGCAGGTCGATCATGGCGCGGGTTTCGATCTGAATCGGGCTCAGGTCTTCGGGCATGGCCGGTACCTGGTAAGACTGGTGGATGCGTTCCTGCTTTTCGATTAATTCCCGGCAATGGACACAGATCAGCCAGGCCGTCTGCTCTGACCGGAAGGTAAGCAGTCGGTTGCAAGAAGGACAGGAAAAGGGAGCATTCACTGCGTAGGGCATCAGCGTGTTAGTTGGGTAAATCTGACATCGTACGCCCGGAACAGTGCCAGCGTCGCTTCGTAGATCCGACGGGTTGTATGGTCGTTTACGCGCAGATAATTGGAAAGAAACACATCGAAGGTCACCCGTCCGTGCTCCGGCCAGGTATGAATAGACAAGTGAGATTCGGCCAGGCACACCACCCCGGTAAAGCCTCCTCCCGGAAAATTATGGTACACTTCACCCACTTTAACCAGCTCGCACTCCGCTATTTGCTGATCGAAAAGCTGCTTGGCTGATTGATAAGTGCGGAGCGTAGGTAGTTCCTGACTTTGGAAATCGGCAATCAGGTGAAGGCCCGGATGGTATGACACAGAGCAGTAAGAGAAAAGTGGATCAGGACTATATCCTTTTATTATTGCAATTTCCTAATGGTGCAATGTTAACTAATGCACCCGTTTTTCTGAAGTAAAATCTACCCCGAAATAATACATAGTCAATTTTGAATAGTTGAAAGTTGTCTGGTACGCAAAAAAGTCCGATTGTTCGCTCATTCCAGCGAACAATCGGACCGAAAGCAGCGGTTGAAAGCGTTAACGCTCTCTTCGTTTAGGAGCCGGCCTGCGCTACAACCGCTCCTGGAAAGTCCGCACAGGATTGCCGCGAACCAGGGCGTTGTGCTGCTCCCACTGACTTTGCAGCCGGGCAGCGACTTCCTGCGTTTGCCACTGCATTACTTTGGCTTTCAATCGGGCCAGGGCTTCGGCCTTGTTCTGCAGTTGGGAACGCCGCTCTGATGCCACCACCGTAATACCCGAAGGCAGGTGTTTCGCCCGGATGGCCGATTCCGTCTTGTTCACGTGCTGCCCACCCGGCCCTGACGCCCGCATGCTTTCGCAAACAACCTGCCGGGCATCCCAATCGAAAGCGGCCGTCATTTCAAAGGCCTGCACCCCGACGAACCAGTTCTTTCGCTTGTGAAACTTCCGGTAAGGGCTCTGGGCAATCCACTGCACGGTTCCCTGCCAGTTGCCGATGAAAGCTTCTACTTCCGCACCTTTCAGTTGCACCAGCGCCGATAGTAGCGTGCCGTTCAGGTTTCCCGGCACGGTATCGACTACTTCCGCTTCCAGGTTTTCGGAGCGGGCTTCTTTCAGCAATACTTCCAGCACTTTGGCGACCACCCGGCTGCATTCCTCCGGTCCCCGACCGGAGGTGATTTGAATCAGATACGCTTTCATCAGCTATTCCTTGTTCATGCGTACAATCCGGGGCGTGAAACGGCCTTCCACTTCTACTAAGGCCTGCTGCGCTTGCATCACGGCGTCGATGTCCTTGTAAGCCAGCGGACACTCTTCGGGCGTTCCACCGATCAGGGTGACCTGGGCGGCCGACAGGATCTTTTTCATGGCCGATACCGTAAAGCTTTCCTTGGCTTTGCCCCGTGATAGTCTTCTGCCCGCTCCGTGCGAAGCGGAGTTCAGCGATTCCACCGCTCCTTTTCCTCGCACCAGATAGCCGGCCGAAGCCATACTGCCGGGGATAATGCCCAGTTCGCCCCGGTGGGCCGGTGTGGCCCCTTTGCGGTGAACAATGGCCTTCTTTCCGTCCCACATGATCTCTTCCCAGGCAAAATTGTGGTGGTTCTCTACCCGCACCACGGGTTTTTCACCAATGGCTTTGGCCAGGTTGAGGTGAATGCGGTCGTGACAGGCCGCCGCGTAGTCGCCGGCCAGGTTCATGCTGAGCCAGTATTCCTGACCCGCTTCCGTATCCAGGTCCAGCCAGGCCAGTTGCTGCGCTTCGCGGGGCAGTTTGCAGGTGTCCATCGCGATGGCCGTGTAGTGCTTGGCTACGCTGGCACCCAGTCCGCGCGAACCACTGTGCGACAGCAGTGCCAGGTATTTTCCGGCCGGCAGACCCAGGCTGTTGGTCTCGAACAGTTCGATGAGGCCCCACTCCACGAAGTGATTGCCGCCCCCGCTGGAACCCAACTGCTTCACGGCTTTGCCCTGCAGTTTGCGCAACAGATCCGTTGCCCCGAATTCGGTCCGGTCCAGCACCTCGTGTTCCTGCTCGAAATCCAGGCCCCCGTCCATACCGAAGTGCGTGTAATCGCCCAGGGCCTTTTTGAGCGCGTGGGCGTTCATCTGCAGGTATTTTTCACCCAGGTCGAAGACGGAAAGCGCCATCCGGCAACCGATATCGACGCCCACGGCGTAAGGAACCACGGCATTTTCGGTGGCCAGCACGCCCCCGACCGGCAGGCCGAAACCCACGTGGGCATCGGGCATAAGCGCACCCTGAAGGGCAACGGGCAGGCGCAGGGCCAGTTCCATTTGGCGTTTGGCCAGCCCTTCAATGTCCTTTCCGCCGTAGATTTTCAAGGGCTGCGCCTGGGGTAATAAATGATGGGAAGAAAATGTCGCTTCTTCCACTTGGTTAACAAAGGTTTGCGCCAGCGGTGCCAATATTGGGTGGTACAGAAACGCGGCTGGCTCCTGCAGTAAATCCGTCAGCAATTGCAGTATTTCCTGCTTGGCAACGTGCTTCAACTGGCGATTGGCCAGGGTAATGGCAATGCTGCGGGCTACGTCATTGTCGTACCCGATTTTGCTCAAATCCTTGGCTTTGATAATAGAATGGCCCATAAGGGGAATGTGTTGTCTTGGTAAATAAAAGATGGATAAGTAGACGCTTCGCTTTGAGCGAAGCAATGGGTCCTCTTGGCATGCCTGGATGGAAAGAGGATAAAAGCGAATGAACCAACATAGGATTAATGGGTTGAGAAAGTGGATACTGAATTGTTTGTTTAATCCGATTGAGTCAAGATTTCACGCAAGGGTCGATTGGCCAGCGGATTTTTGTATTTGGGTTTCTCACCCAGTATGTTCCGTCCGTACCGGCGATGCCCGTGCAGCAACTTTTGCAGTTGCGGCTCCAGGTGATTCCGCTCCAGGTAACCAGAGATTTGATCTAACTGCTGCTCCAGCAGGCAATCCTTTACTCTTACTTCCGTAATCATATTTGGCATGACCTTCAGGACGAATCGCCAGGGTTCATTAAAAACGTAGCGTTTTTCGTACCTCTTGTCGTGGGCCAACCAGATCACTGTCTCGGTAAAGCAGTTGGCTTCGGCTTCAGAAAGTTTGCTTCTTTGCCACTCATACTCACCGAAATGACGCAGCTTCTGCTCTTTGGGAAGGCGTATTTTCCGGCCTTTCCGACGGCGCCTTACCGTAAAAGTTTTCTTGTCGCTGTACTGAACCGTATTGATTTTGGTCAATAAACCCTGGAAAAAATCGGCACGTGGACTGTGTTTCACGTCATCCCGAAGCACGAAAATGCGTTTCCATCCTTTTTGAACCGGCGGAATGAGTGGCTCGTAACCCAGGTTGCGGATTTGCTTCCATAATTGATCTTGCTGCCGGTTCAATTCCAGCAATCGCTTTTCTTGGTCCGATTTGCGCAATCGGATTTTTCTTCTTTCCGATTTCAACCGGAATTGCCCCAAGGCTTCTTCAGAGCCCATTGTAAAAATGATTGGGTGGTAAATGAGAATAAACAGAAAAGTAAATGGATGATGAAGCCATTCACGCTGGAATGGATGGTTCCAGACGAAAAAACCAATCACGATTTACCGGAAGCCGTGACGATGAACCACGGAACAGAAAATGACAATGCGTCAGTGCTTAGACGTGCAGAAAGGCAGAAAAAGACCCGGCAAGACAACTGCCTGGTTCCTGATCACACGAAATCTGAAAGGAAAAGAAGTCGCTTGCTGCCTGCTAAGCAGTGAGAAAAAGGGGCGATATGTAGATGTGTTCCAGCAATGGTTGGCCCTCCTATAGTAATGGTGAATACTGAAAGGGAGAATTGCGAATGCAAAAGTAATAGGTCAACTCAGTTTTACAAATTTATTTTTTAGAATATATGTTTTGCTGCTTGATGCGGTACAGCTAACAAAAATCCGGATGATGCACAATTTCCTGTTATTGTTGATGCGACAGTAAGCAGGCATCCCGGGGATTTTGTTAATTTCCCACCTTAAACAAACCAAAAAAACGTATGCATTTATTTTCTACTAAAAGATGGGCGCTGCTCTGGCTGGCGCTCATCAGCAGCTTTTCTTTGCCTGCCCAGGCACAAACGGTTACCAAGTACATTGTAGTAGACCAGTTCGGCTACCTGCCCGATGCCCAAAAAGTAGCCGTCATCCGCGATCCTCAAACCGGTTTTGATGCTTCGGACTCATTTACGCCCGGTGCTACTTACGCAGTTATTGACAAAGCTACCGGCACGCAGGTAGCTACGGGAAGTCCGGTAGCCTGGAAAAATGGCACGGAAGACAATAGTTCGGGCGATAAAGTCTGGTGGTTCGATTTCTCTGCCGTCACAGCTCCCGGCTCGTATTACGTGTTGGATGTAGACAAGCAGGTACGTTCTTATGAGTTCAATATCTCGGCCGATGCGTACAAGGAAGTGCTCAAACACGCGGTGCGTACCTTCTTCTACCAAAGAGCCGGCCACGAAAAGCTGGCTCAGTACGCAGGCATAGAATGGGCCGATGCGGCCAGCCACCTGAAAAGCGGGCAGGACAAAAACGCCCGCGTGTACAACGACAAAAACAACGCGGCCACCGAAAAAGACGTGCAGGGCGGTTGGTACGACGCCGGCGATTATAATAAATACACCAACTGGACGGCCAACTACGTAGTCGATTTCATGCGGGCTTACCTGGAAGCACCCGGCGTATGGGGCGACGATTACAACCTGCCCGAATCGGGCAACCACATCCCGGATATTCTGGACGAAGCCAAGTGGGGAGTAGATCACCTGTTGCGCATGCAGCAGGCCAACGGCAGTGTACTGAGCATTGTGGGTTTGGGGCACGCCAGTCCGCCCTCCAGCGCTACCGAACCCAGCTATTACGGAACGGCCAGCACTTCGGCTACCCTCAATACCGCAGGGGCGCTGGCCCTGGCCGCCAAAGTCTACGGTTCGCGGGGAATGACTGCTTACGCAACTACGTTGAAAGAGGCAGCCGTCAAAGCCTGGAACTGGGCCGATGCCAATCCCAACGTGCTTTTCAGGAATAACGACCCTGCCGCAGGGACGGGTGGCCTGGGTGCGGGCCAGCAGGAAACGGACGATTACGGCCGGCTGATCGCCAAACTGGAGGCCGCCTGCTTTTTGTTTGAACTCACCGGTGAAGCCAAATACCGCACCTTCTTCGATAACAACTACCGGAAGGCCCACCTGATGGAATGGAACTACGCCTATACGTTCGAAACCTCCAATCAGGAAGTGCTGCTGCATTATACCACGCTGCCCAATGCCACCGCCAGCGTGGTTTCCGATATCAAGGCAACGTACAAAAACGCGATGCTGACCAACACCGAAAACTTCCCGGCTTACAACGCGGATACGGACCCTTACCGGGCGTACCTGAAAGACTATACCTGGGGCAGCAATTCCTTCAAAGCTTCCCAGGCGCTCATGTACACCGATTTGATCTACTACGGCATTGATCCTGCGAAGGAAATCGAAGCCCGCCAGGCAGCGGCTGGTTATATCCATTACCTGCACGGAGTGAATCCTTTTGCGATGGTCTATTTATCGAATATGAATCTGTACGGGGCCGAAAACAGCGTGAATGAGTTTTACCACACCTGGTTTGCCAATGGCAGCGCCAAGTGGGACCGGGTAGGCGGATCCCAGTACGGTCCGGCACCGGGCTTCGTCACCGGCGGACCCAACCCCAGCTACGACTGGGACGGCTGCTGCCCTGGCAATTGCGGCGGCACCAACAACGCGATTTGCTCATCCGAATCGCTTTCCCCGCCCAAAGGCCAGCCGGCTCAGAAGTCGTACAAGGACTTCAATACGTCCTGGCCCCTGAATTCCTGGTCGGTGACGGAAAACAGCAACGGCTATCAGCTCAACTACATCCGGCTTCTGTCCAAATTCGTCAGCGGCGGCTACGACTGCAGCGGTACCCTGAACGGAACGGCCACTTACGACGTGTGCAACCGCTGCGCCGGTGGCAATACCGGTGCAGCGCTCGTGACCGACGCGACCCAATGCGTGGAGCCGGTACCCAATCCGGTAACGGCCCTGGAGCCGCAGACGGAGCAGGCCATTGCCGTATCGCCTAATCCAACTGACGGCCATATTCAGATCCGGAACGCCTATCCAGGCACGTATCAGGTGAAAATTGTCAATTCGATCGGGAAGGAAGTACTGTTGGGTTCGGGAAAGGGAGATGCTTCTTTCAACATTGGCGGCTACCGACCAGGCGTATACCTGGTGGTGGTAAGTCAGCAGAACCGCGTAAAAGTGAGCAAGATCATCAAACTGTAAAGACTGACAAAACCTACCCGGCAGGTTGCCTTCGCCTGTTGGGTAGGTGCTTTACAACCGGGTCTTTTATCAAATCACATTTCCAATCTTCATCCGTTTTTCTATCTTCCGCCCTTTATTTCTAATCAACACCTAAAACTCACCCCTAATGAAAAAGTCATTCAGCTTATTATTTTTTTGCCTGGTTATTTGTTTCGCTTCCCAGGCACAATCGAAAGAGGAAAAGGAGGTAGCCACTGCCGTTGAAACCCTGAAGAAGGCGATGGTCGACGCCAACAAATCCCAACTGGAAGCCATTACGGCCAGCGAACTGAGCTACGGACATTCCAGTGGCAAAGTGGAAGACAAAGCTGCCTTCGTAGAGGCCCTGGTCAGTGGCAAATCCGATTTCAAAACCATGGAACTGGCCGATCAGAGCATCATCTTGGCCGGCAACACGGCCATTGTAAGGCACAAGCTGACAGGCGAAGTGGTAGATAACGGCAATCCGGGTAACGTGAAGCTGGGCGTGATGCTGGTATGGCAAAAGCAAAAAGGGCAGTGGAAACTACTGGGCCGACAAGCGTATAAGCTATAAATTTTTTAGAATATCGAAATGAGAAAGCCTGGTCTGCATAAGCCGGGCTTTCGTTTTTGGCAGGAATCCGACGGACCAGGAAGCGTTAGTATTAAATTTTTGTGTTCATTCACCTGCGTGAAGACAAAATCGCCAGCAAACTTTATATTACCCCCATGAAAGACGACGGAACTCCCACGCTGACCCGTGCCCAGGAATCGCGGGCGGCCATTGAAAGGCTATACATCACCATGCGCCACTTATTCAACCGTGGCTTTTACAAACCTTCCCGGGTGTCGGGAGAAGAGATGCGCCGGGCACTGCTCACGCTGCGGCCGGAAATTTACGGTTCGGTCAACGATCCGCAGAAGGTAGAACTGGACGGACTGGTATACGTGATGGACCGCCTGCCCAAAGGCATTGAGTCCTGCCGGTTCATTACCCTGGCTTCCCGCGAAGGCTACGGTTCTTCCAGTTTTCCGGTGCTGATTCCGGCCAAACGCCGCCGCAACTGTTATCGGGTAGATGCGGAGCAGATGGTGATTGAGGTAACCAACGGGCGCAGTGAAATCTATGATATTCTCACGCACCTGACCTTTATGTTCATGGAAGCCGACAAAATCCGGCAGCATGCTTTTCACGAACGCGGCGGCATGACCCGCGAATGGGAAAAGCTGGAGGCTTTGGTAGAATCGGGCGGGACAGTAGACGACGACGAACGCGAACTGGCACTGACCTACCTGAGTACCATTCTGGGTCGTACCTTCGAAGAAACCGAAAAAGCCCACAAACGATTCCTGGAAAATGCGTCGGCCAACAGCGGCCTGTTTCACATTGTCTACGCACTGGGCAAAACGTCCCGTCTGGAAGAAAAAGAGCATTTCGACCGGGAAATCAGCTTTACACCTACCTTGCGCGAACGCGTCGGCTTACATATTTACGGTGAACGCTGGGCCAGTCACCTCAAACGCTACCTGCTGGAACACCGCCTGCATGAACGCCCATTGCACATCATCAGTGCCAACATGCACAGCATTGTCAACTGCCTCTACGCCCAGGCGGCCCTGGACAAGGAGCATACGGAAGGGCGGGATATTTATGAGCTGGCCCTGCAACTGAGTCGGCACGAAAACGATAAAATGCGCCGGTCGGTAGAAAGGTACGCGGCCGACAACGGACTCCACACCATCGAAGACATTTCCGGCACCAGCCTGATGGTGCAATTTATCGACACGGCCAAACTGGACCTGAAAAAGCTCCCCGTTCAGGTTGCGCACGATCCGGACTACGTAAAAGAGCAGAAACCGCTGATTATGGTCATGGACTACGCTTTCGGGGAGCAGGCTTTTGAAACCATGGACGAATTGCTCAAGCCGTATGAAGACGAAATCGGGGGGAAAAGCTTCCGCATGAACGTGGCTTCCATTTCCATTATGGGCAAAGCCGGCATCCTGACCGGTGGCAAAGGCGACCTGATGATCCCTACCTCTCATATTTTCGAAGGCACGGCCGATAATTATCCCCTGAACAACGATTTCACCAAAGCCGATTTTGAAGCCGAAGGCATTGAGGTGTACGAAGGGGCGATGATCACGGTGCTGGGCACGTCGCTGCAAAACCGCGATGTGTTGTCTTACTTCCGCAATTCATCATGGAAAGCCATCGGGCTGGAAATGGAAGGAGCGCATTACCAGAAAGCCATTCAGGCCCAGGCCAAAATCCGGGACAGCATCAGCCAGGAAGTAAAAGTGCGGTACGCCTACTACGCTTCGGATAATCCGCTGGTGACGGGGGCCACGCTGGCGTCGGGGAGTCTGGGCATTGTGGGCGTGAAACCCACTTACCTCATCTCCCTGAAGTGCCTGAGCCGGATTCTGGTTCATGAAGAAAAAAGCGTCCCATCGAAGCGCCCATCACAGAAATCTGCGGTTTAAAATCAGGACCATAATTGCCATAACCATTTTGGTTTTTTTTCGTAAGTATCCGGCACCAACCTAACCAGCTATTTCCTAAATTCTCTTTTTTGTAAATTATCATTTCAATCTTAAAATGCAGGGAAATTCGATTCAGGACAACTGTAGCGAACCCTGCTTTTCTATTTGTCGGAGAGCTAGGTTTTTACATTTCCTCCCACCGTGTCAAACGTTGACTTTGCCACCGATCAGTTGGTAACAGCGGTCAATAGTAGAAAGAATGACCGCCCGGCATGGGGGTGCGTAGCTGTCATCTTTAAAATATTAATGTTAAATTTAATCTTTTTTAACTGCGATTAACCCTTTTGTAAGACAATAAAAAGCGGACTTATTTACTTTATTCATTAATACATTTCTATTTTGAAGTATAATCTTCTCAACTACTTCACCCTAACTTATTGAATGGCAACTTACGAAACCAATGGCATTCAGGAAGATGCCAACGTCCTGGATACGAAAGAGCTCCTGAGGGTACTGACGGAAGTGAAGAATGGAAACTTCTCCGTTCGCATGCCCATCGATCACTACGGTATCAACGGGAAGATCTGTGATACCCTCAACGACATCATCGAACTGAACGACCGGATGATGCTCGAATTTACCAAGGCCGGCAATACCATTGGTAAACAAGGCAAACTCACCCAGCGCCTGGAACTGCCCAATGGCAGGGGTGCCTGGCACGCCGGGGTGGATTCGCTGAATACCCTGATTTCCGACCTGGTTCACCCGACCATTGAGATTGCGCACGTAATCAGTTCGGTAGCCAAGGGAAACCTTTCTCAACAGATGCCCCGCGAAATCAGCGGGCACGCCCTGCAGGGAGAATTTCTGCGGATTGCCAATGAGGTAAACGATATGGTGGAACAGCTCAACCTGTTCTCCCGCGAAGTAACGCGGGTAGCGCGTGAAGTGGGTTCGGAAGGAAAGCTGGGCGGACAGGCAAAGGTAAAAGGCGTGGGTGGCGTGTGGAAAGACCTGACCGATTCCGTGAACCAGATGGCCGGTAACCTGACTGACCAGGTGCGGAACATCGCCGAAGTAACCACCGCCGTGGCCAAAGGCGATTTGTCGAAGAAAATTACGGTGGACGTAAAGGGAGAAATCCTGGAGTTGAAGAATACCATCAACACGATGGTGGATCAGCTCAACTCCTTCTCTTCGGAAGTAACCCGGGTGGCATTGGAAGTGGGGACAGAAGGAAAACTGGGCGGACAAGCCCAGGTGCGCGGGGTAGCCGGAACCTGGAAAGATTTGACCGATTCGGTAAATCAGATGGCCGGCAACTTGACGGCCCAGGTGCGGAACATTGCCGAAGTAACCACCGCCGTAGCCAAGGGTGACCTTTCCCGCCAGATCACCGTGGACGTGAAAGGAGAGATCCTGGAGCTGAAGAATACCATTAACACGATGGTGGATCAGCTCAACTCCTTCTCTTCGGAAGTAACCCGGGTGGCACTGGAAGTGGGTTCGGAAGGAAAGCTGGGCGGACAAGCCAAAGTAAAAGGCGTGGGTGGAGTGTGGAAAGATTTGACCGATTCGGTGAACCAGATGGCTTCTAACCTGACCGGTCAGGTACGGAACATTGCCGAAGTAACCACCGCCGTAGCCAACGGTGACTTGTCCAGGAAAATTACGGTGGACGTGAAGGGAGAAATCCTGGAATTGAAAAATACGATCAACACAATGGTGGATCAGCTCAATTCCTTTGGTTCGGAAGTGACGCGGGTAGCCCGCGAAGTGGGTTCGGAAGGCAAGCTGGGCGGACAGGCCACCGTAAAAGGTGTAGGTGGCGTGTGGAAAGACCTGACCGACTCCGTGAACCAGATGGGCTCCAACCTGACGGCCCAGGTGCGCAATATTGCCGAAGTAACCACGGCCGTAGCCAAAGGCGACCTTTCCCGAAAAATCACCGTGGACGTACGCGGGGAAATTCTGGAGTTGAAAAATACGATCAACACGATGGTGGATCAGCTCAACTCCTTCGCCTCCGAAGTGACCCGGGTAGCACGGGAGGTAGGCTCGGAAGGAAAACTGGGCGGACAAGCGACCGTAATCGGGGTCGGTGGGGTTTGGAAAGATTTGACCGATTCGGTGAACCAGATGGGATCTAACCTCACCGCGCAGGTGCGGAACATTGCCGAAGTAACCACCGCCGTAGCCAAAGGTGACCTTTCCCGAAAAATCACCGTGGACGTAAAGGGAGAAATCCTGGAGCTGAAGAATACCATCAACACGATGGTGGATCAGCTCAACTCTTTCGGTTCGGAAGTGACCCGGGTAGCGCGGGAGGTAGGTTCGGAAGGCAAACTGGGCGGACAAGCCAACGTGCCGGGCGTGGGTGGTACCTGGAAAGATTTAACGGACAGTGTAAATAAAATGGCCGGTAACCTGACTTCTCAGGTGCGGAACATTGCCGAAGTAACCACCGCCGTAGCCAACGGGGATTTGTCGCGGAAGATTGCGGTGGACGTGAAAGGGGAGATTCTGGAACTAAAGAATACCATCAACACGATGGTGGATCAGCTCCGCGGTTTTGCTTCGGAAGTAACGCGGGTAGCGCGGGAAGTAGGAACGGAAGGAAAGCTGGGCGGACAGGCCAACGTACAGGGTGTGGCCGGAACCTGGAAAGACTTAACCGACTCCGTGAACCAGATGGCCGGCAACCTGACGGCCCAGGTGCGGAACATTGCCGACGTGGCCATTGCGGTAGCCAACGGGGATTTGTCGAAGAAAATCACCGTGGACGTACGCGGGGAAATTCTGCAACTGAAAGAAACCATCAACACGATGGTGGACCAGCTCCGGGCGTTTGCTTCGGAGGTGACCCGGGTAGCGCGGGAAGTAGGTACCGATGGAAAACTGGGCGGTCAAGCCTTCGTGCCGGGTGTCGCGGGTACCTGGAAAGATTTGACCGACTCGGTGAACCAGATGTCGGGCAACCTGACTTCGCAGGTACGGAACATTGCCGAAGTAACCAAGGCCGTAGCCAGCGGTGACTTGTCCAAAACGGTAACCATCGACGTGAAGGGCGAAATTCTGGACCTGAAGAACACGATCAACACGATGGTGGACCAGCTCAACTCCTTCGCTTTTGAAGTAACGCGGGTAGCGCGGGAAGTGGGTACCGAAGGCAAACTGGGCGGACAGGCTCAGGTACGGGGCGTAGCCGGTACCTGGAAGGACCTGACCGACTCCGTCAACCTGATGGCTTCCAACCTGACCGGCCAGGTACGGGGTATTGCCAAGGTAGTAACCTCCGTAGCCAAGGGCAACCTGAAGCAGAAACTCTCCATCAATGCCCTGGGCGAAGTGGCACAGCTCACCGATACCATCAACGAAATGATTGACACGCTGGCGGTATTTGCCGACCAGGTGACCACCGTTGCGCGGGAAGTAGGGGTGGAAGGCCGACTGGGCGGACAGGCCAACGTGCCGGGTGCTTCGGGTACCTGGAAGGGCCTCACCGAAAACGTAAACCAGCTGGCCGAAAACCTGACGACGCAGGTGCGCTCCATCTCCGAAGTGGCCTCTGCCGTAACCAAGGGTGACCTGACCCGGACCATCAACGTGGAAGCCAAGGGCGAAGTGGAAGCCTTGAAGGACACCATCAACCAGATGATTGCCAACCTGAAGGAAACCACACTCCGCAACCAGGAGCAGGACTGGCTGAAATCGAACCTGGCCAAGTTTACCCAGATGTTGCAGGGCCAGAAAGACCTCAACACCGTAACCAACCGCATCCTGTCCGAATTGGCGCAGGTAGTAAGAGCCCACTACGGAGCCTTCTACATTCTGCAACAGGACGAAGATTTTATGAATGCCCGACTCAAGCTTTTTGCCACTTATGCTTATAAAGAAGACAAGAGCGTGCCCAAAGAGTTTGCAATCGGTGAAGGACTGGTAGGGCAGTGCGCCATTGAAAAAGAGCGGATTCTGCTCACCAACGTACCCAGCGAATACATCAAGATCAGTTCGGCATTGGGCGAAGCCAAACCGCTCAGCCTGATCGTGCTGCCCGTGTTGTTTGAAACCAACGTGAAGGCCGTGATCGAACTGGCCTCTTTCGATACTTTCAGCCAAACCCACCTTGATTTCCTGGAGCAGCTGACCGAAAGTATTGGTATCGTGTTGAACACACTGGAAGCCAATTCCCGAACCGAAGAACTGCTCACCCAATCACAGTCGCTGGCCGATGAGCTGCGCCGTACCAATGAGGAATTGCAGGACAAAGCCTTCCTGCTGGTGAAGCAGAAAGACGAAGTGGAAGCCAAAAACAAGGAAGTAGAGGATGCCCGCAAATCGCTGGAAGAAAAGGCCGAGCAGCTGACGCTGACTTCCAAGTACAAGTCGGAATTCCTGGCCAATATGTCGCACGAACTGCGTACGCCGCTCAACAGTTTGCTCATTCTGGCGCAGCAGCTGTTTGAAAATCCCGACGGCAACCTCTCCGAAAAGCAGGTGCGTTTTGCCAAGACCATTCACTCCTGCGGTGATGACCTCATCCAGCTGATCAACGACATTCTGGATCTGTCAAAGATCGAATCCGGCTTTATTTCGGCTGAATTCCTGCCCGTGCGTCTGCGTGAAGTAAGCGCCTTCGTAGAAACTACCTTCAAGCCCATTTCCGAAGCCAAACACCTGCGCTTCAAGATTGAAATCGAAGACAAACTACCGGATGTCATTGAGACGGACATTCAGCGCCTCAACCAGATTCTGAAAAACCTGCTCTCCAATGCGTTCAAGTTTACGGAGAAGGGAGAGGTGAAGCTGAAAATTTACCAGGCCAAGAACAACTGGAAAAACCGTACTCCCCAACTGGAAAATGCCCGCCGCGTAGTAGCCTTTGCCATTTCCGATACGGGCATCGGTATTTCCAAAGACAAGCAGAACATCATCTTTGAAGCCTTCCAGCAGGCCGAAGGCTCAACCAGCCGGAAATACGGCGGAACAGGTCTGGGGCTTTCCATCAGCCGCGGCCTGGCCGACTTGCTGGGTGGAACGATCGAACTGGAAAGCTACGTAGATCAGGGTAGTACCTTTACCTTGTTCCTGCCAATGGAAATTGACAACAACGTTTCTAATGAATCCCGCTTGCTGGTAGACAAAGATCCTTCCGAACTGGAGAAGACCATTGAGAAAGCCATCAATGCCATGTCGCCGGTAAGAAATCCCATTGATACGCGGCACCTGGAAGTGGTGAACGAAATGATCAATGAGACGGGCGATGATCGGGGCAATATTCAGACGCAGGACAAGGTGTTGCTGGTAGTGGAAGATGATATCCGTTTCGGAAAAATCATGATTGAAAGGGCGCACGAAACCGGGATCAAAGTAGTGATTGCGACGAACTACAGCGAAGTATTTAGCCTGGTCAACACCTACCAACCGATTGCGGTTACGCTCGACATCAAACTGCCCGATACCAGTGGCTGGAAACTGCTGGATTTGTTCAAGAACGACCTCAACTTCCGACACATTCCCATTTACCTCATTTCCGGTGAGGAAAACCGACAGCTGGCCTATAAGCGGGGTGCCCGCAACTTCCTGCTGAAGCCCTTGAAAAATGAGGACCTGACGCTGCTGTTCAATGATATTACCCATTTCAGCAAAAAGAAAACGAAGAATGTGCTGGTCATTGAAGACAATGAACTGGACTCATCGGGTATCGTGAAAATGCTGCATAACAACGACGTCAAAATCACGATTGCCGAAACCGGAAAGGCGGCTTTAAAACAGCTGAAAAGCAAGGCTTACGATTGCATTGTGCTGGACTACATGCTGCCGGATATGTCAGGTATGGAATTGATGAAGAAAATCAACATCAATCAGCAACATCCTACCACCCCGCTGATTGTGTATTCAGCCAAAGATTTCTCCGACCGCGAAGCCAGTCAACTTAAGCAACTGGCCAAGAATATCATTCTGAAGGACGTCAAATCGCTGGACTTCCTGCTGGAGGAAATGATAGCGCAGCTGCACATTGACCACAAAAGCCTGCCGGCTCAGCAGCGTCGCCTGATTGAGAGCATCCGGATGAAAGAAGACGTGTTGACGGGCAAAAACATCCTGGTAGTCGATGACGACGTGCGGAACCTGTTTGCACTGACTACGGCTTTCGAGCGGTACAACATCAATGTATTCACGGCAGAAAGCGGCAAGGAGGCCATCAGTATGTTGAATGAATACACCAACATTGATATGGTACTGATGGATATTATGATGCCGGAAATGGATGGTTACGAAACTACTCAGCGCATTCGGAGGGAAAACAAGAACAGTAACCTCCCCATAATTGCGGTGACGGCCAAGGCGATGAAAGGAGACCGGCAGAAGTGCATTGAAGCCGGTGCCTCCGACTACATTACCAAGCCGGTGAAAGTAGATCAGCTACTGTCGCTGATGCGCATCTGGCTGTACCGGTAGTCAGTAAACAGTAAACAGTTAACAGTGAATGCTTTTATTGCAAACTCACCACTGTTCACTGATAACTGTTTACTGATAGCCGTTCACTGTTAACTGAATTGTATGAGAATTTCGGTCATCATCTTCGTTGGGTTTTCCATTATTCTGGTGCTTTTCACCATCACCACGTACGTCAACTACCGGCAGTCGCAGGTGGTCAATGACGATGCGGAGTGGGTGTCGACTTCGCAGCTGATTATCCGGAACACTTCGCGTTTTCAACGAAACATCGTGGAGATGCAAAGCAACCTGCGGGGATTCCTGCTGACCGGGGAGCCGCTCTTTCTGGAGCCGTACCGGGCGGCTATCTACGAAAATACGGACTTGGGCAAAGAACTGATGTCGATGATTCCGGACACTTCTTTTCAAAAAAAAGAACTGCTCGACATCCAGCAATTGTATCTGCGCTGGCAGCAGGAGTTTGCCAATCCGCTGATTAGTGCCCGGATGCAGGCTACCACGTCCGATAGTGCCGATCACGCATTTACTCGGCTTTACAGCAGTCAGATGAGAAACCAGACGGAGCAGGCCATTAACAACCAGATCCGGGATCGGTTCAAGGATTTTAACAATTATGAGTACAACCTGAGAACGAAGCGGAGAGCCAATCTGAGCGCGTCGGTAGCCAATACCCGCTACATATCGCTGTCGCTCACCACTACTTCGATTCTGATTGGGCTGGCCATTGCCATTTACATTACTTTTATTATTTCCAAGCGCATTCGCCATATGGTTGATCTGGCCGATCGGCTCGCCAAGGGCAATTTTAAGATGCTGATTGAAGACAAGGCCAACGATGAGCTCAGCCACCTTTCGAAATCGCTGAATAGCATGGCCCGGATCCTGGATGAAAACATTTCAGAACTCGAACGGAAGAACAAGGAGCTGGATCGTTTTGCTTACGTGGTTTCCCACGACCTAAAAGCACCGCTGAGAGGCATTGAAACGGCTTCTACCTGGATAGAAGAGGATTTTGGTAACAAATTACCTCCCAAAGTACAGGAGTATCTCTCGCTGATGCGGGGCAGAGTGCGCCGGATGGAAAAGCTCATTGACGGTATTCTGGAGTTGTCGCGGATTGGTAAGAAAAAAAAGCCGGTAGAGAAAGTGAATGTACGACGTCTGGTACACGAAATTGTGGAGATGCTTTCTCCCGGCCCTTCGATGCGCATTCTTATTCAACCCGATCTGCCCACCATTACCACGGAACGCATTCCCCTGCAGCAGATATTTACCAATCTCATCAGCAATGCCGTGAAGTACCACGACCGCGAAGATGGAACCATATCGATCCGCTACCGGGAACTGGACCGGCATTATGAGTTTATGGTAACTGACGATGGCCCGGGCATCGAACCACGCTATCACGACAAGATTTTTATCATCTTTCAGACCCTTCAGGAGCGCGATGCCCTGGAAAGTACGGGGGTAGGGCTGGCCATTGTCAAGAAAATACTGGAAGACAAGAAATGTGAAATACAGGTTGTTTCGGATGTGGGACAAGGGGCCACCTTTGCTTTCACCTGGCCAAAGACGGATACAAGCGTCGAAATCTCCGCTCATCTTTTGACGGCTCCGCAGTGGATCGGTCCGGTAGAGTTTTCCTGATGTTTGTGTTTTTTGTGGTAGTGCTTACCTTGCGTGCGTGACTCGGAAATCAACGTAACAAACCAACCTGGCTGCGGTCAGGCTAAAATGGACGCAGTATGATCGATAAAATTGCCAATATTCTATTAGTAGAGGATGATATGTTGGATGTAATCAATGTAGAACGAACCTTGAAGCGGATCAACGCTGAGCATCGCCTTTTCGTCGCCAAAAATGGTCAGGAAGCCCTGGATATGCTGCGTGGTAACAGAACGGAAAAGATCGACCCTTTGCCCAGCATTATTATGTTAGATATCAACATGCCAAAGATGAATGGTATGGAGTTTCTGGCTGAACTCAGGCAGGATGAAGAGTTGAAGCACATCAAGGTTTTTATTACGACTACTTCTGACGAAGACACTGACCGCAGTCTGTCGAATGAACTGGGTGTATCGGGCTACATCGTTAAACCTTTGAAGTTCAATAATCCCACTTCTTCGAAGGACAGCTTTAATCTGTTCATTGACTTGCTGAACCTGAAGAAGTAAGGAGGACAAACCCAGTCGTATCCGCTACTTTCTTTTTCCGGCAGGGGCGATTTTAACCGGAAATGATTTTTCTATCTATGAGCTTAAACGAAAATTTAGATACGGTACCTTTGAATGATAAGCCGGATATTAAAATTCTGTTGGTCGACGACCGGGAGGATAACTTGTTCTCAATCGAGTCGGTACTGGAGAAAGATGGGTATCATTTCACAAGAGCCAACTCAGGTCGTCAGGTATTGAAGATTCTGCTGAAAGAGCAGGATTTCAGCCTGATCCTGATGGACGTGCAAATGCCCGATCTGAATGGCTTTGAAACCGCAGCCCTGATTTACGAACGGGAAAAGCTGCGTCACATCCCCATTATATTCATCACGGCCAACAACTACAATGAGGACAATGTGTACCGGGGCTACAAAACCGGGGCCGTTGATTACATCTACAAGCCCATCAACCCCGATCTGCTGAAGGCAAAGGTGTCGGTGTTTACCGAACTTTACAAGAAAAACCATCTTTTGCTGGCGCAGGAACAGAAACTAATCGCCATCAATAATGAATTGGAGGAGCGGGTAAGGCAACGTACCGATGAACTGGTAAGAAAAAACCTGGAATTGGAGGCAAAGAACCTGGAACTGAAAAAAACCAACAATGACCTGGACAACTTTGTCTATACTGCTTCGCACGACCTGAAAGGACCCATTGCCAACCTGGAAGGACTCATCTCAATTCTAAAGGGCAAAATCAAGCCCGATGCCGCTTCCGAAGAAGCCAAGTTGTTCGACCTGATCCGGATTTCCATTGCCAAGTTCAACAATACCATCAAAGACCTGACGGAAATTACCAAGGTGCAGAAAGATCTGGAGGCCGAACTGGAAACCGTATCTTTTCAGGAAGTCGCCGACGACATCAAGTCAGACATCCGGAAGCTGATTTCCGATGCCAGGGCCAGCTTCCAGGAAGAGTACAAAGTGCCGGAACTGATCTACGCCCGGAAAAACCTGCGAAGTATTCTTTACAATTTGATTACCAACGGCATTAAATACCGCTCACCCGAAAGGCAGCCCAGTATTTCGCTCCGGACGTACCAGGAGGATGATTTTACCGTATTGTGTGTGCAAGACAACGGATTGGGACTCAGTCCCAATCAACAGTCGAAGCTATTTAATATGTTTAAAAGATTACATACCCACGTAGAAGGTTCAGGAATCGGCTTATACATCATCAAGCGAATCATTGAAAATGGCGGTGGGAAAATTGATGTGGAGAGCGAATTGGGAAAAGGAACCACTTTTAAAATTTTATTTAAGCACCAACAAGCCCAGGAAGTATGAAGAAACTGAATGGCATTTTACTGGTAGATGATGATCCAACCAGTTGCTTTCTTACTCAGTACATCATTGAGGAAATGCAGATTTCTGATCGGATTTACACCGTACAAGGCGGACGGGAGGCGCTGGATTTCATTCGGACTCATCAGGCTGCCCCGCACTTCTGTGTAGATCTCATTTTACTGGACATCAATATGCCCGATATGGACGGGTTTGAGTTCCTGGAGGCGTTTGAAGACCTACCCAACAATTGTAACAGTTCGGTGGTCATGTTAACTACTTCCAGCAACATCCGCGATCTGGACAAGGCCAAAGCTTTTCGCGTGGCTGACTACCTCAACAAGCCGATTACCGAAGAAAAGCTCACCGAAATTATGACTAAACACTTCTGACCTCTTATCAGAGATCTTTGCTGACCAGCTATTGTTGTGATAACAAAAAGGGATTCCGTCTTCGCGAAGACGGAATCCCTTTTTGTATGTTCTCCCCTGCAAGATCTGCCAGTGTACTTGGCGCACATACACTATCTGATCACCAGTTTTTGCTGGTATTCCTTTTCCGGAGTGGTGAGTTTCACGATGTAAACGCCTTGTGGAATGGCCATTTCCTGCCCGATTGATACCGGATGGCCATTGGTCGTGACTTGTTGCCTGCTCAGTACTTTACCAAAGTGATTGAGCAGCAGGATTTGTGCCGTACCCACGTACTCAGTGAGTAGGTAGATATTTTGTCCGCTGGAAGGATTGGGGTACAGGGAGAAAACCTGGGTGTCAGAAGACTTAATTTCCGTTGAAATTACTTTGGAATAGATGGAATGACCATCCTGATCTACCTGATGGAGGCGGTAGTAGCTGATCCCTGCTTGGGTACGGGCATCGGCATACGTGTATTCAGTCAGCGTTTTGGATTCCCCGGCAGCAGTAACCCGGCCGATTTCAGTGAAGTTTTTGGCATCGCTGCTCTTTTCCACCACAAAGTAATCGCTGTTGTGTTCCTGAGCGGTCGACCATTGCAGCAGTACGTCCCCGTTTTTCTGAGCCGCCTGGAAACTGAGCATTTGTACCGGCAAGGCAACGGGACCCCCACTGACGATGGCTACTTCTGAGAAAGTGCTGTAACCGTTTCTGCGGTTCGGATTTCCGCTTGCCGGCGTACTGCCTCCCATACTCCAGTTGGAAGTCGAATTGCTGCGCTTCATCAGCGTAGTGTTCACGTCGTTGGTAACTATGTTTGACGGGAAAACTTCCAGATCATAACGGGCGGCGCTGGCGGGAGTAGCATTCGGCGTAATGTGCCAGAAGCCACCGGTACTCAAATACCGGTATTCATTACCACCTTCCGTAAGAGGAAGGCCAGCCGTACCGGAAACATTGCTGGCATTGAAGTAACCCAGCACATTCGTAACATCGGCACCCAGACTGGTAGTTATGTACATTCTCATCAGTTGGTAGCGGGTGGGGTCTCCTACCGGGAAGTCGTAATTTCCGGTCCCGCTTACTGCCCGGCGCAGATTGCCTACCACGTACGATTGAGAAGAATGAGCAGGTATGGCAGTGGGGGCTGAATTGCTTAGTATGATTTCGTATCCGTTGGCGTTGAGTAGTCCACGCATCAGTGTCAGTTCTCCCGCTACATTGATGTTGCTATGGGCAGTAACGATGCCCTTTACACTTTGATTAATCTGAAGGTTGGCAAAAGTACCGGCGTGGGAGATTTCCTGGTTGCTGCTACCAGCCAAAGTGATCAGTCCCTGGTTATTCATGGTCAGGCTGCCCTCATTCACAAAGTTTCCGCACACACTCAATGTCGCATTTGCATCAATTGAAAGGCTGGCACCGGATTGAATGGTAATGTTACCCGTATAAGCAGTAACGCTTGATTGGCCTGACGTTGACTTGATAACCGGATAATTGGCAACGCCACCAGGAATGATTACGTGGTCGTCGCAGGTAGGCGTAGTGCAGGCTCCCCAGTTGTCGGCATTGAACCAATCCGTGTTGTATCCTTTCCAGACGAAGCTGTACAGACTGGAAAAAGGAGTGGCTGGTGTTTCTTTATAAAATTCGATATCGTCGATGGCAATGTCGTTGCCACTTCGCTGAAGGCTCATGTTGCGGATGGACAATTCTACCGAAGTAAGGTTGCCGGTATTAAACTGAAAGGTGTATTTGGTCCAACTGCAGTTACTGGTAGCAGTTACGTCGGCACCAGTCCGCTTGCAGTTGACGTACAATCCAAACATCAGGCTGCTGGCATTACCCGCCAGGCTGGAAGCGTAAAAACTGAAAGTATAGTTGGTATTTTTAGTTACCGTAATGGTTTGTGACCAGAGTTTTATGGAGGCATCTCCCGATGCGTTTCCGATCAGCATGTTACCTCTCGAATCAATGGGCGAACCAGGCGAACGAAGGGATTCGTCGTCCATTTTACAAAAGCTGCCGTGGTAGTTTTTCGGATTGTCGCCTATGTAGTAATTCCCTTCTGGCTGTAGGTTAGTTGAGTATACGTACTCAGAAACGAAACCGGTATTGCCGGCTGAGAAGTTGCCGTTGGTAATCAGATTCGTTTGAGCCAGTGAAGAAGAAAGAATAGAAAAGAATAAAAGAAAGCTGATAGAGAACAGGCCCTTTGATCCGAAAGAAACAGGAGTAGAAGTTTGACCCATAGCTAAATAATTTATTATTTGTTGTAAATGCTGGTTTCTGAATATTTATATAAATTTTGGAAGAAACGTAACCTTTAGGCCATAAAACTTACATAGCGTTTTTCTTAGTTATTAGGTATTGTTAACCCTGGCGCCTGAACCGGGTCTTAGCTGGCTTTGCGTATTTTTGAAGTTTTATTCGCTTTGTTATCAGTTATTTATCTATTTGTGTGATTCGTAGCTATGTGATTGGTTGTTGAAATAGGATTGAACTTTTTAAATTTTATTGTGTTATTTTTAAATAAATAAATATATGTGTTTTGCTAAAATTTTTTACATTCATGTTTTGCGTTGGATAATGGTTAAGTTCAAAAAATAGTGATAGATGCAGACGAAGTTGTTCATTAACATACTCCATCTAAGCAGGTACTGAATGCGTGGATGAAGTCTATCCGAACCAACCGGGCTGGTAATTTTCAAATTCATTCACGATCAGACATATCTTATTTGGTGGAGCCATTTTGAATAAAGAACTTTGGCAGACGGCTATTATTCAATTGCATATCAATGGTAACAATCAAGGATGTAACGGCCACGCTGGAGCGATTGGCCCCGTTGGCTTATCAGGAAAGCTATGATAACGCAGGGCTGTTGGTTGGCAATCCCAATGAAGAACTAAAACGGATTCTGGTGAGTCTGGACGTAACCGAAGCAGTGGTGCAGGAAGCCATCGACAAGCATTGTCAACTGGTAGTGGCGCATCATCCCATTATCTTTAAAAGCTTAAAGAAACTTACCGGCTCTAATTATGTAGAGCGAACCGTATTGGCGGCCATTCGGAACAATGTGGCTATCTATGCTTCTCATACCAATCTGGATCACGTAGTAGGAGGAGTAAACAGCCGCATCGCTTCCATCATCGGTCTGCGGCAGCTGCGCATACTCAGCCCCAAAAAGCAACTATTGAGTAAGCTGGTGAGTTTTGTTCCCGTTGAAGAGGTGCAACGCGTACTCAACGCACTGTATAAGGCGGGTGCCGGCCAAATCGGGCACTACAAAAACTGCAGCTTTCGAAGCGAAGGAACGGGTACTTTTCAGCCCGATGAGCAGGCCAATCCCCACATTGGAAGCACTCATATACAGGAAGAAGTGAGGGAGAGTCGCATCGAACTGATATTTCCTGCCCATCTGCAAAATCAAATCCTGCACGCCCTCCGTCAGGCGCATCCTTACGAAGAAGTAGCCTATTATATATCGCAACTGGAGAACGAAAACCAGGAAGTAGGAGCGGGTATGATCGGTGAGCTACCAATCGCGATGGATGCGCGTGACTTTCTGCTGTTTTTGAAGGAGCGAATGCAGTTAGGCTGCATTCGGCACACCGATCTGTTGAACAAGCCCATCCAAAAAGTGGCCGTGTGCGGAGGGGCCGGTCGCTTTCTGCTCTCCGATGCCATCCGGCAGGGAGCCGACGTACTGGTCACTGCCGACTTCAAATACCACGAGTTTTTCGATGCCGATCAGAAAATTGTTATTGCCGATATTGGTCATTACGAAAGTGAGGTTTATACAAAAAAATTAATTTCCGAGTATTTGTCAGAAAATATTCCTAATATTGCGGTCATTTTGTCGAGTACTGTAACCAATCCCGTCAAATACCTCTAATTTATGGAAAGTACCATTGCGCAGAAGTTAGATGCCCTGTTGAAATTACAATCAATTGATTCCAAATTAGACGAAATAAAGAAGATCAGAGGTGATTTGCCCGAAGAAGTACGGGATCTGGAAGATGAGGTAGCCGGCTACGAAACCAGGATTGGAAAGTATAAAAAAGACATTGCTGCGCTGGAAGACGAAATTACCAAAAACAAGCAAGCCAAAAAAGATTCTGAAAAACTGATTGTCAAGTACAAAGAACAACAACTCAACGTACGAAATAATCGGGAATACGATGCCCTCACGAAAGAAATAGAGCTCCAGACCCTGGAGATGGAACTGGCGGATAAGAAAACCAACGAGGCCAATTTCAAGATCGGCAGAAAGAACGAAGAGATCAAGAATACGCAGGCGATACTGGACGAACGGCAAAAAGACCTTGACACCAAGCGCAACGAATTGAACGTCATCATTTCTGAAAGTGAGGACGAAGAAACCCGGATGATTGCCGAGCGTGAGCAGCAGGCGACCTTAATTGAGGAACGGCTTTACAAGTCTTACGAAAGAATCCGCTCCAACGCTATGAACGGCTTGGCAGTGGTAATGGTCAAAAGAGGTGCCTGTGGTGGTTGCTTCAATACGGTTCCCCCCCAGCGCCAGGCCGACATCCGCGACAAGAAAAAGATCATCGTTTGTGAACATTGTGGCCGGGTGCTGGCCGACGTTGAAGACGTAGTGGTACCCGAAAAAGTAAGAAGATAAACCCAGTTAATAGTCATAAAAAAAACCGCAGCCTTTCACTGTGGTTTTTTTTATGATTCAATTTTTCGAAAGAAATACGATTTCCCTATTTCTACATCATCGTAATTGTAGATTTCCCGGTGGTAGTTGCGCAAGGCGTAACCAATCAGGATCATATCTCCTCCGCATAAGGAAGCATGAATAACCAGGGTCCACAGAACCAGAAAGCGATAATCAGGCAATACAAAGAGGAGCGCCAGCAACAACAAGCTGATCAATAGAAAGGGGGCAATGGCCAGTGGAATCACTTCCCGGATGCCAATGACAAAGCGGTGGGCGCAGGTAAAAACGGCCAGTTTTCGCCAGGCGTAGGAAAAGCGGATATCAGCAGCCCCTATGGTTTTATAGGCCAGCGCGTGAATGGCTTCGTGCAGCGGTAGTAAGACCACAAACACCCCAACCCAGGCAACGACGATCTGCCAGAGTATACGCGGCTCCTGAAATGCTTTCACTACACTTACTCCAGCCAGAATGCCCAGGCAGATCAGGACCAGCAGAAAAAAGGCTTTGGTTACCTGAGAATCCCTGGCTTTTTCATTGAAAAAGGGGCCCGGGTTATTCATTTCCAACTCTCCCACCATCTGGTACCGGGATGAATCCAGTAAGTCGGTAGGAGAGAGCCGCATCGTTTTTGAGTTACAGACTCAGGAGTTCTTTAAATCGAATGGCCTGCCGGCGTGAAATCTCAATCTTATCGCCTCCCCGAAGTGTCACCTGCAAACCACCACTAAACCAGGGTTCTATTTTGTCAATCCACTGCAGATTGATGATGTGCTTGCGGTTGGCCCGGAAAAAGGTGCCGGGATCGAGCCTTTCTTCCAGTGTATTCAGTGATTTCAGGATCAAAGGCTTCTGATCGTCGAAGTGTAGTCGTACGTAGTTTCCCATGGACTCAAAGAGCCGTACCTTACCCAACTTCACAAACCAGCACTTTTCTCCGTCTTTTACAAACACCTGGTCGTTTTCCGTGAGTACTTTGGTATTTTCCTTTTTGTGTAACTCCTGTCTTTCGCTCTCATCCACCTTCTGAATGGCCTCCGCCAACCGCTGGCTGTCGATGGGCTTGAGCAGATAGTCCAGGGCATTGTATTCAAATGCCTTCAGAGCGTATTCATCGTAAGCCGTAGTAAAAATCACTTCCGGCACTTTCCCTTCCAGCGAAGAAAGCAGCTCAAAACCATTTTTGCCCGGCATTTGGATGTCCAGAAATAAAAGATCGGGGGCCAGTTCGTCTATTTTCTGCACCGCATCTTCGGCATTGATTGCTTCCCCTACCACATCAATCCGGGGAAATAACTCCAGCATGCGACGCAATTCGCTACGGGCCAATCTTTCATCGTCAATGATCAAAGCTCTCATATTTTTCACCTATCAGTTAATGATCAACAATTATCCACAAACAACCGGCAATAAGCAAAAATCGAAATAAATTTAATTGGGAAGCAGCCACATCCAATAATTCAATCTCTCACTCCTAAACTCCTTAATTCCCCTCACTGCGCCGGTATTTTTACCTGCGCGCAGACTACATTGTCCGATTCCTGCTTGATCTTAAAACTGGCCTCAGCCCCAAACAACAATTCCAATCGCTGAGAAGTATTGATTAGGCCGAAGCCGCCCGAATCCAACCGCTGGAGCGTGCCCGTATTTTTGATATCCAGGTACAGGAAGTGTTTTTGCAGGCGGGCGCTGATGGAAATAAAGCCCCCGTGCAGGGGCTTGGATATGCCGTGCTTGACGGCATTCTCTACCAGGGTTTGTACCATCAGCGGAGGTACCTGCACTTCCAGTGTATCCGGATTGATGTTGACTTCTACTTTCAGCCGATCTTCGTACCTTACTTTTTCCAGCGCCAGGTAGTCTTCTACAGTCTTCAGTTCTTCGCTCAGCATCACGGTCTTACGGCGGTCGGCTACCAGTGAGTTGCGCAGGATGTTGGAAAGCTGGGTGATGCCCTGCTGGGCTTTCTGGGGGTTCTCTAATACCAGTGCCCGGATGCTGTTGAGTGCATTGAATACAAAGTGCGGATTCAGTTGCGATCTCAATGCTTTTACTTCAAACTCCTTCACCGATGACTTCAGCCGTATCTTTTCGATCTCCGTATTTTTCGATCGTTCAAAATACTGATACATGTGGTAGATCAATGACCACAACAGCAAGTATTTGCTCCAGTTGGTAATCATCAGAATCAGGGAAAGCAAATCCGTTTTAATGGAGAATCCCGAAATGCTGTAATAGTCGAGGGGGAGATTGACGGCGGTCAGAATGGTGGCCGATATAAGCACTGAGAAGACTATGCGGGGAATAAGCGCTTCAAGCGGCAAATAGAGCCAGTGGAGCTTTTTGATGAGCAGACGGTAGGTATGCGTAATGGCAATACCCAATCCCATATTTACGGCGCCATTGAGCAGCAGTGAAGGCTGAAAACCAAATTTTGCGTAGTAGCCGATCGTCTCGTAAAAAGCAAAAGCGGACCACCCTCCCAATTGACAAAGCCAGTATATCTTTCTTTTATTCATGCGATGCACGTGCGCTTGTGTTTTGCGAATAGCCTGCGGTCTATGAAGGCGTGTAATGGCCGAAGAGTCTGTTACCCACCGAAGCCAGGTTGGTACCCAGTTGATCCAATTTGTCATAGAATCAAATATAAACCAGGTAAACCTTAAGGTAAAATTAATTACAGGAAAGGGAGAATACCAATATGAGTGGAAACCGCTACGGCTGGCATCCCACTGCTTGCCGGTAGCCTCTCAAGCGTAGGTGCTCACGTCCAGGTCAGCCAGGTGGGCCGTGTCATCAAACTGATCGACCGAGAAAAGACGGCCCGTATAATGAAGTTTGTACAGGCACAAATTGTGGTGTTCAAACATATCCATGGCCGATAGGGGATAGTGGAGCAGGGTGGTAAGTAAGACCCGCATCGCCCGTCCGTGCATACAGATCAGGATGGTTTTTTCTTCGGGCCGTGACAAAATGAGCTCAAAGGCTTTCTGCTGCCGTTGTCGTACGTCGAGTGGAGACTCGCCGCCTTCAATACGAAGGGTATCTTCCCCATTCTGCCAGCGCCGGATTACATCGTGATAATAGGCGTCTTCTTCCGGGGTAATGGCTTTTCCCTCCCGGTATCCCCAGTTGATCTCATTCAGCCCCGGATGCGTTTCCCAAGGTATTCCAGCGTCTATAAATGGCTGTACGGACTGCCAGGTGCGTCTAAGGCCCGAAGTATACACCTTGTCGAATGAAACGTGGTGGTAGTGTTGGTGAAAAGCCTGCGCTTGTGCTTGCCCTAAGGCATTGAGATTGGAGTCGATGCCACCGCCTTGTACAATCCCTCGCTTATTGTAATCCGTTTGGCCGTGCCGGATCAGGTATATTTGTTTTAGGTCCAATGAAGATGATTTATTTACAGAAAGAAAGTCAAAATTACTTAATTCTGATCAAATCGGGTTAGGATGCGGCTGGTTTGATTGCCAGGCTTGTTTACTCACGTGAGTTCCAAACCCCATTACTAATTGCAGAAGGTAATCCTGAGAATTTTTCCGCGAAAATGGATAAAATTTAAAATGCTACTCCTTCAAAAATAGGGAGGGAGCTTAATAAATGAACTCAACTGATGGCATCTGCCGGGCATCAGCATGTACGACACCGGCAGTAATTCACCAAAAAAAACGACGCAAATCAGATTTGCGTCGGACGATAAGCATTTTTATGCGATAGAATGATTACGTTGTCATCTCACCGTATTTTATTACGAGAGCAAATCATTCTTGCGTTCAAAATGTAAATAGTTTCCCAATCTATTCCATGTAGAAATGATTGGGGGTCGTCATTTATTTATGCCACTTTCTTTTTACGGCCCCGGTTTGATTTCGGCCGTTGTGCCACAATTGACTGATATCCTTTTAGCTCACTGGCAATCTCCTCATTCAGCGTGTTGATTTTATCTTGTAATGAAGCCAATTTAACTTCTTCCGCTGCTACTTCATCCAGCTTTTTTACGAGTTTAGCGATTGATTTTATTTGGTCGGCGTCCTCAGTTTGGGTAATTAGCGTCATTAACTCAGCTTTGCGTGCGTCCAGTTTTTTCATGTTTTTAATTGATAATAGTTTGAGTTTGTTTAAATAAGAAAAAATAGCGACGTATAATTCACCTTAAGCATTAAATTATACGTCGCTGTAAACTAATAGAAAATAATATTTAAAAACAATTGACCCAATCAATTTTCTCTTTCTCAAAAGAGGAAATTTTAATAAAATGACGCTAAAATCCGAATAATTATAAGTTATTACACAGATATGAGCGATAAGGTGCGGTTGGAAATACCAACCAAATGAACATATTTCCTAATAAGATAGTGTAAAAATCGCTGCTGTTTGAAAAATAATTCAGTTCGTATATAATAGTCTCTATATAAATATAAAATAAGTTAATTCAGCCTGTTTTCAGAAGGTATTAGCTTAAGTAGAGTTATTCATCTATTTTCTATTGTATTTATAACTGCCTAATCCGACAGATGAATACCAAAATAAGGAATCATACTACAGAGTTTATTTATTAAATGAACCACAACACAGATGCTTATGATCAACAGGGAAATTACTCCGGCACACTTACAGAAATTGGTGAAAAACAGTATCGAAAGCAATTTAGGCATTGAATTTACTGAAGTAGGGAGTGATTATATATGCGCACGTATGCCGGTTGACCGACGAACCAGGCAGCCTTTCGGCCTTTTGCACGGAGGGGCATCAGTCGTGCTGGCAGAGACACTGGGAAGTATCGGGGCAAACAGCAGTGTGGATCCGCAGCGTCAGCAGTGCGTGGGTCTGGAAATCAATGCCAACCACATAAGAAGTGTGCGGGAAGGATATGTTTACGGCAGAGCCGCGCCATTGCACCTGGGAAAAACCACGCAGATCTGGGAAATCCGGATTACCAACGAAGAAGGCAATTTGGTTTGCATCAGCCGACTCACCGTCGCGGTCCTTGATAAGAAATAAAATGTGAGGTAAAGTTAAACGCAAGATTTTTTGAGCGACCCTCATCCTTTTTTGTGATAAAGTTGTTATGTCTAAGGAATGAAGGACAGCGTTAGTTCTCCCTTTTCGTTAGTTCTCCCTTTTAATGTATGATTCAAATACCGAATAAACCAGCAAGCCAAGATACCCAATGTTTGTCTTCCCTATGGCATTCTGCTGCCAGTGAACAATTGGCCATTGCCATATGGCAACTTCCCGGTCAAACCCGTAAGCACCTGATTCTCGATTTTTCCGAGCGTACGCAGCAGACGAAAATAGACCTGGAAGAACTACCCGGAGGCTTTGCATTCAGCCCTTTTCTGAATGAGTCGGGAACTCAGACCCTGTTTCTGAAGGCAGATCTGCACCTCAGCTTCGATTCCGATGATACACTCTCCAGAGAAGAAGTGACCCAGGCGTTGGCTTTGGTGGTAGGAGATAGTGTCGAAAAACAATCTAAAAAGGAGGCGGTCTTATCGAAACTGGAGCAGTTTGAAGTTAAAACCACCTCATCGGTGTCCGGGCGGGCGCAGACTTTTGATGCAGTGGCTTCGGATACCGAACGTCAGCACTTTTTGCAGATGGTTGAGCAAGCCATCGAAGCGATCAGGCGGGGAGATTTTCAGAAAGTGGCCTTATCCAGAAGTCGCGAAGTAAACCTGCCCACTGATTTTGATGTGCTGCGTACGTTTAAAAAAATGTGCATGACTTACCCCAATGCATTTGTGTCCTTAGTTTCAGTACCAGGGTTGGGCGTGTGGATGGGTGCCAGCCCGGAAATACTGATCAGTCAGAATGCCGAAGGTACATTTCGGACGGTTTCATTGGCAGGAACCCAGGCCGCACATCCGGATACCCGGGTGAAGGAGGCACATTGGACGCACAAAGAGATTGAAGAACAAGCGTTGGTAAGCCGCTACATTGTCAACTGCTTCAAAAAAATACGTTTGCGTGAATACGACGAAGAAGGTCCTAAAACCGTAGTGGCCGGTAACCTGATGCACCTGCGAACCGACTTTAAAGTAGATACCCAGGCAGTAGGATTTCCCCAACTGGGCACGGTAATGCTGGAATTGCTGCACCCTACTTCTGCCGTGTGTGGAATGCCCAAGGCGGCTGCCCTAGGCTTTATTCTGAAACACGAAGCGCACAACCGCCAGTTTTACAGCGGATACCTGGGACCGGTCAACCTGGAGCAGGAGACGCATTTATTCGTAAATCTGCGCTGCATGCAATTACGCGAACACACTGCCGTACTGTACGCGGGGGCGGGCGTTACGGCCGAATCGGTACCGGAAAAGGAATGGCTGGAAACCAATATGAAATGTCAGACGATGCTACAGGTATTGCACAGTGAATGAGGGCGGGTCGCAACCCGCGCTTGGGAATCGAGCCAATCACTAAACAGTCGAGTTCAGAGTCGCTGGTGGTCGCTTTTCCACTTCTTGATGCGCTTTTTGATTTCCTTGGCTGACAATTCTTCCTGTACCGTTTGTTCAATGAGCCGGGGCAACTCCTCATCGCTCGCAAAGCGAAGGGCAATCATCTGGCTGGTGCGTAAATTCTTTTCGATTCCATTCAAAGGCGTACCAGTCGAAGCCATGTACCTGATTTTAATTTCCGCCCGAATCAGCCGGTCTTGCACTCGGAGTGGATAATATCTGAGCAAGGCGACTACTGTAGCCGCCATCACCCCAGCCAGTAGATAATAAATGCCTAAGGCCCATTCTTCCTGTTGAATTGCTTTTTGCACGAAGAAATAGAGGGAAAGACATAAAAACAGCACCGTGACTGGAAGAAGAAAAAAGTGATAGATGGGGTGGTATCGGGAGTGATTACTATAACTTTGTCGGCCCATTAATAAGATAATGAAGTGTTAGTAGGAAATGATAGTTCAAATTAAAAATGAAATTCTCCAAATTTAACATTTTCTTTTTAATTGTATAACCTACGTAATTAAAACGCGAAACGGATTTAAACCTGTAAAATTTTTATGGCCTCTTTTGATATTGTAAGCAAAGTAGATGCCCAGTCGCTTGACAACGCGGTAAACGTGACCAAAAAGGAAATTCTCAATCGGTATGATTTCCGGGATTCTAAAAGTACCATTGAGTGGGATAAGAAAAATTCCGTCGTTCACCTAACCACCGAGAATGATATGAGATTAAAAGCAATTGAAGACGTTCTCCTCACCCGGGTCGTCAAACAAGGATTGGATGGGCGTTGCCTTGATTTCAGCGAAGAAGCGGCGCCATCCGGAAATATGATAAAAAAAAACCTGAAGGTGAAGGAAGGCGTCGATAAGGAAATGGCAAAAAAAATCGTTCAGTTGATTAAAGAAAAAAAAATGAAAGTGGACGCATCCATTATGGGTGACCAGGTGCGGGTGCAGGCCAAAAAGATCGATGACTTGCAGGCCGTCATTGCTCTGGTAAGGCAAGCCAACCTGGGCGTTCCGCTTCAGTTTGTAAACATGAAAAGCTAAACCATTTTTTGTTTTTGATAGTTATACGTTTATGGAGCAAGAAGAAAAAAATCAGGAGAAAAAAATTCAGGAAGCCTACCTGGAGTACGTGCTGGAGCACGGTCAGCAACCGCCATCCATCTATGCATTTTCCAAAAATTTAGGCCTGCCAGAGGCGGAGTTTTATGAGTTTTACAATTCGTTTGACGGTATTGAAAAGGCGCTTTGGAAAGATTTTTTTGATCGTACCCTGGATAGACTCCATAGCAACGAAGTGTATGCTCAGTATTCAGTTCGGGAAAAGCTGCTCTCCTTTTATTATACCTGGGTCGAAGAGCTGAAATCCAGTCGCAGCTTTGTACTTTTTAGCCTGAAGCGAAGTACTTTTCGCTCTTCCGGAACGCCACCCCAACTGGTGGCTTTTAAAAAGGCTTTTCTGGCTTACGTAAGGGAGTTACTGGCAGAAGGGCAGGAGAGCAAAGAAGTGGTTTATCGCCCCATTCTTTTCGACCGTTACGCGGATGGACTGTGGGTGCAGCTGATGTTTGTTTTGAATTTCTGGATTGCCGATGACAGCCTGCATTTTGAAAAAACCGATGCAGCCATTGAGAAGGCGGTAAATACTTCTTTTGACTTGATGGGAAGACTGCCCGTAGATTCAGTAGTTGATTTTGCCAAATTTTTGTACCAAAATCGTTGAGTAGGCCAATATTCTGAAAGCCCGATCATATCACACCGCCGCAGTTTGATGGTATGATCAACTTTGTAGATTATAGACGGCTGTCAGCCAATTAATTATTGCACATTTATTAACCAAGTATGAAGAGCCAATCGAGCATTCCCACCAGTAAAGTAGAAAGAGCTAGTCAGTTTGTGAAGACCGGAATCAAGATTGGTGGTAATTATCTGAAGCATTATTCAAAGAAACTGGTGAATCCAGAACTGAGTCGTGAAGAACTGCACGAAAATAATGCGGAGGATATTTATGAATCGCTCAGCCAACTGAAAGGCAGCGCCCTGAAAGTGGCCCAGATGATGAGCATGGATAAAAATTTGCTGCCAAAAGCTTATTCTCAGCGTTTTACCATGGCTCAGTACAGCGCGCCACCTTTGTCTGGCCCCTTGGTAGTCAAAACGTTTCAGAAATTTTTTGGAAAAACGCCTCAGCAGATCTTCGATCGGTTCAATATGGAAGCGGTCAATGCGGCTTCCATTGGCCAGGTACACGATGCCTGGCTGAATGGTCAGAAGCTGGCAGTAAAAATTCAGTATCCGGGTGTAGCCGATAGCGTTTCTTCCGATCTGAGAATGGTTCGGCCTTTTGCCGTCCGTTTACTCAATCTGAACGAAAAAGACATCGATCGTTATATGATGGAGGTTGGTTCCAAACTATTGGAGGAAACGGATTACGAACTGGAGCTCAAACGGTCGGTAGCCATTACCAAGGCTTGTGAGGGAATTGGTAATCTGATCTTTACAAAATATTATCCGGAATATTCCTGCCAGCGCATTCTGACAATGGATTGGATGCCCGGAAAACACTTGAAAGAATTTTTGCTCACCAATCCTTCTCAGGAAGTAAGAAACAGCATTGGGCAGGCTTTATGGGATTTTTACGACTTCCAGATTCACACCCTGAAAACGGTACACGCTGATCCGCACCCCGGAAACTTTCTGATGCAGGACAATGGGCAGTTGGGTATTATTGATTTCGGTTGTGTAAAGGTGATTCCGGAAGAATTCTACCACAAATACTTTGTCTTATTAAATCCTGACCTATTTAAAGATAACCTGAGAACCAGGGAAGTATTCTATGAATTAGAATTCATCGTGCCCGAAGACAGCCCGGAAGAAATTACCTTCTTCAGTGATATCTTTAAAACCATGATCAGTTTGTTGGGCAGACCATTCCATACTGATACATTTGATTTTTCCGACGACGCTTACTTCAAGGAAATTTACGAATTCAGTGATCAGGTTGCTAAGATCAAAGAGTTGCGGGAATCAAAGTCGGCCAGGGGGTCTCAGCATTCGTTGTACATCAATCGAACTTACTTTGGTTTATATTCCATTCTCAATGAACTGAAGGCAGAAGTAGTCACCCGAAAACCTGAATGGCTTCGTACGGTAGTCAGCCAATAAAAGTTAATCTGAGGAGATATACTTTAAATAAGGAGAGGTTCAAATAAAATTGAAGGGGAGCACTATTTTTACTTTATCCCATAGTAGGGTCATATCAGCCCCTGAAGCGTTTTCAGAAAGCTGAATCGTAAAAGCCTCGTAGATTTCCGTACTTTGCTGGGCCGGTACCTCAAACACCAGTACGTTTTTGGTCTCATCGTATTTATAATCCCCCCATTGTCCCAACTCAGAATTGAGGATGATGGTCCATTTATCGGGATTAGGCACAGTAAACAAAGTATAACTGCCCGCTTTCAGCAGTTTGCCGCCCAGCTTGACATCCCGGGTGACGGTAATTTCGGTGGCTTCGTTGGCTCCCGTGCGCCAAAGTTTACCATAAGGAGCTATTTCGGTAAATACGTCCCTACCTTTGCGGGAAGGCTGGCAATAAGTGACTTTTAAATAAATGTTTTCCTCTTTATAAGTAGCAACTGCCATTGGACTGGGCCGGGGTTTGGGTGGCAGGATGAGCTTGGGTGTTTCGGGAGAGGAGGCGACTGACGAATCTACTGCTGTTGCAAGCTGGGCAAACGCCGACTGACAGCATAACCAAAGCAAAAGCAACAGACTGCATTTCATCCTTTTCATGAGAGAGCTCAATACAATGTTTGGGTTTGATTACAAAAATAGTTTTATTCGCTGGCTTTTTTACATACCTAAAACTTCAGGTAGCTGCTTAAATACGGAAGACCCTACTGAGTAGTAGCTATTTTGCTAACCCTTGCACATTTTATGCCAGTGCCCCCTTTAGCAGACATCGCCCAATTCAAGCCTGATTTTGACGACATCTTTATGGATCTGGCGGTGAACCTTTCCCGACGTTCACACTGCATCAAAGCGCAGGTAGGAGCTGTGTTGGCCAAAGATACCCGCATTATTTCCATCGGATACAATGGCCCACCTGCCGGTACGCACAATTGTGATGAGGAATTTCCGCTCACTGGTTGTGCCCGCGATGCCAAAGGGAGTTGCTCATTGGCGCTGCACGCCGAAGAAAATGCCATCTTATACGCGGCCAAAAACGGGACAATGATTGATGGAGCCACCCTGTACGTTACCTTATCTCCCTGCCTGCCCTGCGCCCGTATTATTTTTAGTATGAAGATAGCCAAAGTGGTGTACTTGCACTCTTATGCTTTATATAAAGGCTTGCCCGTGGATGAAGGGCTGGCCTTTCTGGAAAAATTCGGCGTAGTGATAGAAAGATATCAGCAAAAAAAAGAATAGCCAAATTGAAGAAAAGGGAAGGCTTGACATACAATATTACCATGTCAGTCCTTCCCTTTTTGAAATTATTTGATCAGTGGTGGTGGCCACCTTCGCCATGCACGTGGCCATGCGCTATTTCTTCAGGGGTGGCGTATCTGACACCCACAATCTGCCCGTTGAAATGCATATGCTTGCCTACCAATGGATGATTAAAGTCCATTTTTACTACTCCCTTGTCTACTTCGACTACCCGACCCTGCATCCGGTTGCCTTCTGAATCCGTCATTGGAATAAAATTTCCTTCCTGGAGCATTTCTTCGTCTACTTTTCCATCAATGGCAAATATAGAAAGCGGCAAATCTACTACTGCATCCGGGTCAAACTCACCGTATCCTTCTTCAGGAGAGATAGAAAGCTGAAAGGTATCACCTACTTGCATACCTTTGATTTCTTCCTCAAATTTTTCCGGCAAACCACTTACCCCGTACAAAAAGACCATAGGATTGTCCTCATCTACGGTCTCCAGAAGGTCTCTTTCGCCTGCTTCATCATCTACTCTTAATTCGTAAGTCACTGACACTACGCTATTTTGTTCGATTTTCATAATAGAATGTTTTTATATGCAACAAAACTAAACATTACATTGAGAATTGCGAGAAACCGCATAACCGGGGACAAAATGGTTTTACGTAATCTGAGGATGGGGCTGTTGCATGAAGTTATCATTTTTTTCTGCTCTTTCCCAATTCGCTGAGGGCCAATTCATCCTCAGGTTCCAATCCTGGGTTTGTCAGGTGAATACATCTAATGGGCGTAGTAGCAATCAATCCGGAGGTTGTACTGCTGCGTTTTATTCTCTCTTCAGTTTTACTAGCTAAATGCGCCGACTTCAATACGTGAAGGGTTAAAAGTTACTGTGTCAGGAATTACCCAGTTGAACAAGCAGATTGGGATTCAGCTGTTTCTTCCGGCCAAAGGGCAAGAAGTAGGTAAGTAAGTAAGATTTGAGGAGGAAAATCTGAAATCGGGGCAAAATTGATAGTGGTCGATATAGGTAGCTAAATGAATACTTTCATACCCGATATGGTAGACCTGCCATAAAAGACTGATTTTCAGAAAAAAGGCTTGTTTAAGTACTATTTGCTTTCCAAACGATTTCATGCCGGTGTTGATTTGGCATTTAGGAGAAATAAAATAACAAAATGAAGAAAATATTTCACTTAAAATTTTTGCACGTTTTATAATATTCTCTAATTTCACGAGTCATCACTAAAGTAATTTGATTGAAAAATGCCAAATACTTAGCTAATTGATATGTTTTTGGTTGGTTTGTTGGTAATTTGTTAATTAAAGTTGTTTTGTTTTGGTATTTGTTAAAATAATGACCCTCTTCTGTGAATTTTCGCTAATAGAGTAATATCGCTATTGAGGTATCAGTTATAATAAATATATTTGAATGTAATATAGATATACAATGCCTTGCTGAGAATAAGGTTTCGCAGAATAAGGGATGGTTTGATTCCCATCTCTTACGTGCGATAAATTCTGGAATAACGGTGCACCTTCCAGGAATCGGCTTGCGAGAGCAAGTTTATCAATGACAGATGACAAGTATCTTTAACTAACCACCCAATAATGAAGCGAACAGACCTATAAGACAACTTTACCAATCAACTCTTTTTAACTTTCATTAACTGATTAAAGAAAACCATGAGAAAATTCTATGCACTATTAAAGGTGAACCTAGCTGTAATGACCTTAATGGTCTTCAGCCTCACTGTAGCGCACGCTCAGGAACGTACTATCCAGGGTAGTGTAACCGCGCAAGAGGACAATTCTTCCCTGCCGGGCGTGAGTGTGGTAGTAAAGGGTACAACCAATGGAACAGTAACCGATGCAAACGGAGCCTATAAGTTAACTGTGCCTGGTTCCGATGCCGTACTGGTGTTCAGCTTTGTCGGATTTGCAACTGAAGAGGTAGCAGTCGGTACACGTACAACCGTCAATGTTGCTTTGAATTCCGATATCAAAGCACTTTCAGAAGTAGTTGTTACGGGTTATACGACTGAGAACCGGCGTGAAGTGACGGGTGCAGTGGCCACCGTAAAGGCGAAGGACATCGTAGCCGTTCCTACCGGAAACGTTGAACAGACCCTGCAAGGCCGGGTATCTGGCGTTACTGTTATCACCAACGGCCAGCCTGGTACGACCAGTATTGTACGTCTGCGCGGATTTGGCGCTTTCGGTGGTAACGAGCCACTGTACGTAGTAGATGGGGTGCCGGTAGGCTCTACCAACTTCCTGTCTCCTGATGACATTGAGACCACTACTGTACTGAAAGATGCCCCTTCTGCCTCTATCTACGGAGCGCGTGCAGCCAACGGGGTAATTATTTATACCACTAAAAGAGGTAAGAAAGACGGCAAACTCCGCGTAAGCTACGATGGTGTGTATGGCGTAACATTACCAGGAACTGTCAATAATATCCTTAATCCTCAGGAACAAGCTGATTGGACCTGGAATGCAATTCGTAACACGGCAAGACAGTTAGGAGAACCTCAACCGTTTGAACACCCACAATACGGTAATGACCCCAATCAGGCTACGTTGCCCGATTATCTGATTGTAGGAGCTCAGTCAGGTGTAAGAGGATCCATTGATCTGGCTGCTGAAAGAGCCAAGTATAACAATGATGCCAACAGAGGGCCGATCTATCTGGTAGCCAGAGCCAACAAGGAAGGTACCAACTGGTGGGATGCCATTACCCGGGTTGCTCCTTTGAATCGTCACTCCCTGAGCTTTGCATCCGGAACGGAACGGAGTACTTTCTACGCTAGTTTGAGTATGCAGGACCAGCAGGGGATTATCCTCAATCAAAGCTTTCAACGGTATGCGCTACGCATTAATTCAGAGCACCAGATCTTGAAAAATGTCCGCATTGGGGAGAACATTCAGGGTCTTTATATCCAGAATCGAGGGTTGTTTGGTGGAGATGGAGGTAGAGGAGCCGCTGGTGATGAGTCAGACGTGTTATCGGCTTTCCGGATGCCTGCCATCATTCCGGTATATGATGAGTTTGGCGGATACGCCGGTACGGCAGCCAAAGGCTTTAACAACCCCCGAAATCCAGTTGCCAACCGTGACCGCCAAAAAGATAACGGAGGATACGGTTTTGGAGTAATTGGTAACCTATATGCTGAATGGGATGTGATTTCGGGATTGACCCTGCGTAGTAGTATAGGAGGTGGTGTCAATGCTAACAATTTCCGTTTCTACAATATACCACAGTACGAGAACTCCGAAAATAATACTACTTATTCTTACGGAGAGGGCTATGGTGCCTTCACCAACTGGATATTTACCAATCAAGCCCAGTATAAGAAAAAGTTTGGAGTACATAGTATTGATGTATTGGGAGGGATTGAATCATTGAATACTGGATCTGGAAGAAATATAAATGGTACAGGACAATCTCCTTTCTCTACGGATCTCGACTATGTGAATTTAACTAATACCATTAACCGGGTAGTCTTCAGCAGCTACAACCCAGGCTCTACCTTCTTCTCCATATTTGGAAGAGCCCAGTATACTTTCAACGATAAGTATATCCTGAATGGAGTGATTCGTCGTGATGGATCTTCCCGTTTTGGAGAACTTACTCGTTCAGGTGTGTTTCCGGCGGTATCAGCCGCTTGGCGGATCTCTGCGGAAGATTTTATGGCCAATCTCCCTTTCATTACTGATTTGAAAATCAGAGGCGGCTGGGGTGAAATGGGGAACGCAAATATTAACCAAAACAATCAGTTCAGTTTGTTTTCTTCCGATCTCGGACAGGCTTATTATGATATTGCCGGTGGTAACGGTGCTCCCCGTGAGGGTTTCTTCCGCAGCCGGATCGGCAACCGGGGAGCCAAGTGGGAAACGAGTACAACCACCAACATAGGTATAGATGGTACTTTCCTGGATGGGAAACTTGACATCGTTTTTGACTTGTGGCGCAAAGACACCCGCGATTTGCTGTACACGCTGGAAACGCCTGCCGTCGTAGGTCCCCGCGCTAACCCACCCGCTATCAATATTGCCAAAATGCGGAATGAAGGGATTGATTTGCAAGTAATAACCCGCGGTAAGGTAGCATCAGATTTCGGTTACGAAGTAAACCTTACTGGTTCGTTTCTAAACAACAATATTCAGGCTTTAGCTCCTGGAGTTGAATATTTCGATGTAGGTGGAACCCGGATTTCTGGTAATGCTATTCGGAATCAGGTAGGACGTTCTATTTCCTCCTTCTTTGGATATAAGGTGACTGGATTGTTCCAGAACCAGGAAGAAGTCAATAGTTCTCCTGCTCAGGATGGCAAAGGCATAGGCCGCTTCCGTTACGAAGATGTCAATGGGGATGGTGCGATTACCCCTGATGACAGAACCTATTTGGGTAGCCCGGTTCCTAACTTCACTGGTGGTTTGAACTTAAAACTGACGTATAAGAACTTTGAGTTGGAAACTTTCTTGTACACCGCCTTGGGTTTCCAGAACATGAATCTATCCAAGTGGTTCACTGATTTCTATCCTTCCTTTACTGGAGCGGCCATGGGAACCAGGGTGAGAGAGTCTTTCACTTTTGAGAGAGGTGGAAACACTGTTCCGATCTTCGAGAACGTTTCCAACATTAGTACAAACAACGCTTATAACTCATACTATGTAGAGAATGGCAGTTTCGCCAGGTTAACCAACCTACAGATTGGCTATAAATTGCCCGCAGCGTTTCTGAATCGTTACGGAATTGAAAGAGCCAGAGTATACCTGCAAACTACCAATCTCTTCACTATTTCGAGTTATTCAGGTCTGGATCCTGGTGTAGGTGGACAAGCAGATACCACATTCGGCATTGATGTTGGAAACCCCCCTGTCACAAGAGGCTTTAACATTGGTCTGAATCTGGGCTTCTAATGGCTTTCGATTTATCAAACTTGAGAATCAATAAAATCTAAATATTTTTTTGGTTTTCGTTATCCAATCCTTAAAAACTGAATGAAATGAGAAATATATTAAAAAAGAAAGCGGCAATTCTCTTGATCGGAGCCATGGTCTTAGGACCCTTGGCCTGTAAAGATAGTTTCCTGGATATTCCACCTGCGGGGCAGTTATCTGAAACCCAGTTAGCAACTGCAAAAGGCGTGGAGGGTTTGTTAATTGGTACATATGCGGCCATCAATGGCCGTGGGGACTGGCACGCTGGTGCTACCAACTGGCTATGGGGAAGTATTCGCGGGGGAGATGCTAATAAGGGAACCAACGCTGGTGACTTTTCTTCAATGAACCCAATAGAGCGTTTTGAAACGGAAACGGTCAATGGAGAAGTAAACACCAAATGGCGTGGGACTTATGAGGGAATTTCGCGTGCCAATATCACCCTTGCAGCTTTAGCAAAAGCCCAGGATGTTACGGAAGCCAACGCGAAGAGAATCAGCGGAGAGGCCCGTTTCCTGAGAGGGCATTACTATTTTGAGTTGAAGAAAAACTTCAACATGGTTCCCTGGATTGACGAAACCCTGGATTACGGTACGGGAGCTGAGCAAGTTCCTAATAACGTGGACATCTGGCCAATGATTGAAGCCGATTTCAAATATGCCTATGACAATCTCCCTGAGACCCAGTCTGAGGTAGGAAGAGCAAACAAATGGGCGGCAGGTGCGTATCTGGGAAAGGCCCTGCTGTTTCAGAAAAAGTTTGGTGAAGCAAAAGCAGTGTTTGATCAGGTAATTGCCAATGGTAAAACATCAGACGGTAAGAAATATGGTTTAGCGCCCAACTTCGCTGTGCTTTTCCGCTTGGCTGGTGAAAACTCGCAAGAATCCGTGTTTGCTTTTCAGGCAACGGGTGGAGCGGCCAATACCAACAATGCCAATACAGAATACGCCATGAACATGCCTTATAACTCCGGTGACCAGGGCCCTGGCGGTTGCTGCGGTTTCTTCCATCCCAGCTTCGACATGGCTAGTTCGTATCGGACCACTGCCCTTGGACTGCCTCTGCTGGATAATTCTTATCGTGCGCCAGCCAATGAGCTGAAAACCGATATGGGCATCACTTCTGATAAGCCTTTTACGCCCGATGCTGGCCCGGTAGATCCTCGCTTGGATCATACCATTGGACGTCGGGGTATCCCATTCATTGATTGGGCTGTACACCCTGGTTTTGACTGGATTCGGGATCAATCCTATGCCGGACCCTATACACCTAAGAAGTACACTTATTCAAAGGCAGAAGATAATACGCGCGATAAAAGTGGATGGACACCAGGTTATACGGCTACTAACTTCATGATCATTCGCTTTGCTGACGTATTATTGATGGCTGCTGAATGTGAGGTTGAAGTAGGAAGCTTAGCAACTGCTCAGACTTACGTGAATTTAGTTCGCGAGAGGGCTGCTAACCCGGCTGGATTTGTAAAGAAAGCCGATAATACCAACGCCGCCAATTACGTAGTAAGCCCTTATCTTGCACCATTCGCAAGTCAAGACGAAGCACGTCAGGCTGTACGTTTCGAGCGGAAGTTAGAATTGGCACTGGAAGGACATCGGTTCTATGACTTGGTTCGCTGGGGAATCGCCAAAGCTGAATTGGATCCTTATCTGGCCTATGAAGCCGCTAAGATTCCTTCGCATTTTGCTGGAGCAACTTATACTGAAAAGCACCAGTACCTTCCCATTCCGCAACGTCAGATTGACTTGCAAGGAAAAGATGTCTTAACCCAGAATCCCGGGTTTTAATAGTTAAGAAGTTGATCAATAAAAAAAGGCAAGCGAAAGCTTGCCTTTTTTTATTGATTAGATCTGGATTGGATAGGCCATTTTGAGTGCTCACTACCCTGAGATTCGCATCCTGCAAATTCTAAAACAGGTATTACTACGAGCATATTATCGGTATTTTAGATACAAATTTGACTAACATGATTGATATATGTCATATGTGACTTTATGTAGTTTGGCCAGTAGATATCAGGAACTGAGTATTGAAGATGAATTGTCAACGCATCTTGCCCCAATCAACCAATAAAGCGAATTCGAGTTAATAATTCGAAAAAACTGAATATTTTTTCAATTCTCTTAAACCAAAATTCAATAGGTTTCGTATACCATCTATAGTTTGGCTAAAGATTAGCTATGAAATTAATCTATTGACAGTTAGTTTGTTAGGTAGAGTTGGCTACAATTTTACAAAAAAAATATACAGAAAAAGGTAGTCTATAAATGGTTCGCTTATTGAGTACTCACTTGGAAGTTCATTCGCCAAGTAAAGAAACGAAAGGGACCAGGCCTGTGTTTAAATAAATATCTTGTTTACCTTTTTCGATTTATTCGTATTCATACACAAAAGTACAATGTAATATTTGGCAGAATTTTTGACATATCCTCGATCAGCACTTAAATACTTAAACCTATGAGCAAACCCTTGGACAGAATGTGGACAATTGAGCGGATTAATCGCTCCATCAGTGAAAGTCATTCGTGGGAACAGGTTGAAAGCACAGAGCATTTCTTAGCATTATACTATAAGACCTTTCCATTCGATCCTACTTATTTTGTGTACGAATGGATGTTGGATACGCAATTGAGTGTGCGCAAAGTAAACCTGGCCATCCTGGTAGATGACAATAAACCTATTATGATGCCGACCAACATTGAGACCATTAGCCTAAAAAGGCTGGATGAGTATATTCAATCATTGTCTTTGAAAGAATTGCAGCAGGAGTGGCCTAACCTGCACTTACAATTGCGTGGAATCGACCTAAGTAAGTATCCGGCTATGTGCGAAAAAATATCCTGTCTGAAGTCAACATCTGGTCGTTACGAATATCAGAATGTAAAACAAGTACTCAAAGTTGCCTGATCCTGATCGGAGTTGATTAGAGTAATATGCAAGAGGCTGGAACTTATACGGTTCCAGCCTCTTTTATTTGTAGGTAGAAAGGGCACACCTTTCGTTTATTTCTGCGGAACTTGAAAAAGTAAAAATGCCTGTTCCGGAAAAATTTGCCGAAGGTGATGCTCCAAGTGGGCCAGGTAATCATCAATGAGCCACTCCAAGGTGACCGATTCCGGACCGTCCAATATACAGGTATACGATAATTTTGATCCCGGAATCTGATTAATTGTCCTGACTATCTGACGGTTGTAAAGTTGCCAAAGCTGGACAATCTCATCTGAAGAGGTGCGTTGGTAATCGTTCAGACGAACCCATTCATTCTGATTGTAGCGAATAATCCGGCAGGGCTGTGGTTCGATCTGCGCCAGAATAAACCGACGATGGTTATTGGCGGCAGAGTCAATTAAGTGTCCCAGAATCTCCTTTTTTGACCATTTTCCAGGTGCCGGCGGGATGCTCATTTCCTGTTCAGACATCGTTTGGAGCAATGCCGGAACCTGCTCTATCAAGTGCAAAAGCCGAATACTTGTTTGATCTCTCATTTCATTTTAAATACGCTGTTAATTAAATAAGTTTAAGAAAAGGAGTCTAACCAAATAGCCCTTGCTATGTTTTTTCACCAACAACTTGCCTAAAAGAACGGCAAGGGCGATCAATAATTTAAACAAACTTAATTAATAGCGTAGTAAGAATGAAGCACTTAGAAATGACCTATTCGCGCGTAACTTCCAAAACCTTTGTCAAAAGACAGAGTAAGCAAAGATACTCATTCCTTCTTCAACCAGTGTACTTTTCCAAAATGCTCGGGTTGGAACAATTCAGGAGATAATGTCTTACGGAGTTGAATGTGCTTGTATTCTTCCAACTGTTGCCGCTGACCGTCTTTCAGAAAGAGCACTTCTGTCTCAATCCAACCACCACCTAAGCGAATGTGTTTTCTGAAACGTCCCTCCTGCACGTGATGATCGGGTGTCTGGCTGATGGTGCGTAGCAGGGTCAGGTGCTCTTTGCTGATCCAGAACTGATCGCTCAGCGTATCACCCGATGCAGCGCCTACTACATAAGCAGGCTGGCCTTCCCAGGTATCTTCCCGGAAATGAGACCAATCGTAGCCTTCCTGCTTAAGCCGAATCAAAACCTGTTCTATAGGCATGAAAAAGATGCCTCCGGTAAGCAGCATAAGGTTATTTGCTTGCGCCTTTCGGGCTTTTAGTTGTCCTTCCTTGAAACTGAAAACGGAGTCCTGGGCGAAGATCACGGCATTGCCTTCGGACGGATCGCCAAAATCAATGCGGAAGTTGCCTGGATATTCAATGGCCTCGTACCAAACTGAAGTATTTTTGATGGTGTCGGCGGCATAATGAGTATTATATTGGGTAAAAGTGATCGACTTGGCCCATTTGCCTTTATACCTCTTCTGCATGGCTTGGAGCATTTGCTCGGTACTGCCAATGTTGGTAGTGGACTGAGTGAGTAGAAAAACAGAAACAAGAATAGGAATAAAAGCCATAAAACATGGTAGTAATTACTTGATTCTAAATGTGAGCCCAAGACTTAAGATCCAATTCTGCCATCCAATAGGTTGATAATTCGTTTGCCGTATTCCGCATTTTTTTCCGAATGAGTTACCTGAATAATGGTAGTACCTTCCTGATTCAGCGTAGTGAAAAGCTCCATGATCTCTTCTCCCTGCTTGGAGTTAAGATTGCCGGTCGGTTCGTCGGCCAGAATCAATTTGGGTTTTGTAATCACGGCTCGGGCAATACCTACTAACTGTTGCTGGCCTCCGGAAAGCTGGCTAGGGAACAAATCCTTTTTCCCTACAATCTGAAAGCGGTCCAGAATGTCGGCTACCATCGCAGAACGTTCAGAGCCCTTGATGTTCTGATACAGCAGCGGCGTTTCAATATTTTCGTAAACCGTTAATTCGTCAATGAGGTGATAGGCCTGGAACACGAAGCCAATGTGCTTCTTATATAATTCTGAACGTTGCTTTTCTTTGATGGCGTGTACCGGCTGGTCTATAAAGTAATATTCTCCTTCGGAAGGTTGGTCCATCATACCCAGAATGTGCAGCAGCGTTGACTTACCCGACCCGGATGGTCCCATGATGGAGACAAATTCCCCTTCCTGAATGTCCAGATTGATGTCGCGTAGAATGAAGGAGCGGGCGGAGCCCACAGAGTACCATTTGAAAATGTTTCTGAGTTTGATCATGAATTGGCAGTTTAAAAATTAAAATTTGGTATGAAATAAGCAATTTTATCACGTAATGAGGCAGAAATGAATTTGTTATATTCTACAGATAATGAGTGCTAGTTGAATTAAAATCTATGCCATATAGTCAAGCATTTGAATATTAGACTTTTATTGAAAATTTCTGATGTCTGTGTGTATCATATTCAGACAACTGCCGTCCGATTTCACACGCCTTTGTATGGATCATTATTTATGTATAACATTGAACCAAACCCAACTCCGTACTGTTAATGCAAATGATTGAACCTAATACTAAGGTCATCGTATAATAAAAAAATGGAACGGCATTTGCATTCTATTTTTTTATTTGAAAGATTTGCCACAAATTATTAATAACCCAATAGAAATGTACAGTTTAGGTTATCCTACTGCATTTTTTCATACTACCCCCACCAGGTTCAGGCCCTTGAGGTTCTGAGCTATTTCCGTTTGCCTACGCGGCAGACATTCCTCCGCCCCCTTTTTCTTAGTGTTTTCATTTTACTGACCTTTCTTTCCGTGTAAACGTGTGTTCGTCCGGAAAAATGTCAGGTAGGCTGTTTTCATTATTCAACCTTTACACCCCCATTTGTTACTGAAATGAACGAATATATTGTCCAGATTGCCACTTATAGCCACATTGGTTTATCTGAGGAAATCTGCCGCAACATGGAAGAAAGCGCAAGAGCGCGCGGCACCGGTATTGCCAAACGTTCGCCTGATTATATCATTCAGAAAATGCTGGAAGGCAAGGCTATCATAGCCACTGATCAACAGGGAAATTTTGTGGGTTTCTGTTACGTCGAAACGTGGGGGCACGGCCAGTTTGTGGCCAATTCGGGCCTCATTGTACATCCGGAGCACCGCAAAAGTGGAATTGCCAAACGCATCAAGGAAAAAGCATTTGAGCTGTCCCGGAAGTTGTACCCCAATGCCAAGATATTTGGCCTGACTACCAGTCTGGCCGTAATGAAAATCAATTCGGCACTTGGTTACAAGCCGGTGACCTTTTCTGAGCTGACTGATGATGAATCGTTCTGGAAAGGTTGCTCCAGCTGTGTCAACTACGATATTCTGAACCGCACCAACCGCAAACATTGCCTTTGCACGGGCATGCTGTTTGACCCGGCAGAGTTAAAGGATAATAAAGTCGTAGAAAATATGGAAGAGAGAAGCTTTGCCAAGCACTCCCGGCTTTACGAAAGATGGTTGCGAATCAAAGCCCGCATTCTGACCCGGAAAGAGAATAAACCCGTTGGGGGAACTCCCGCCGAATCAGAGGAATCTATGCCCCTGGCTAAATTTATTGAGCAATTTACCCAACGGTTTCTGAAAGAAAAGCAATCGGCCTAAGCTTGTTTAGAGGCTAGAAAGGGAGAAACTAAGTGACGAACTCTCTTTCTAGCCCCTAAACATACCATTTCTAAATTTTAATCATTAAAAATGAGTAAACCCAAAGTAGTACTGGCCTTTAGCGGTGGCCTTGATACCTCTTACTGCGTAAAATATTTATCTGAAGACCAGGGATTGGAAGTACATTCGGTACTGGTTGATACGGGAGGCTTCTCAGCCGAAGAGCTCAAAGCCGTTGAACAACGTGCATTTGATCTGGGCGTGGCCTCTCATCGTACCGTCGATGTAGTAGACAAGTATTATCAGGAATGTATCAAGTACCTGGTTTTCGGCAATGTGCTCAAAAATAACACCTACCCCTTGTCGGTAAGTGCGGAACGGGTGTTTCAGGCCTTGGCCGTAGCCAACTACGTGAAGGAAGTGGGTGCGGAGTACGTAGCGCACGGCAGCACGGGTGCGGGAAATGATCAGATTCGTTTCGATCTGGTTTTCAATATCCTGATTCCCAATGTGAAGATTTTGACACCCATTCGCGACAATAAGTTGCCCCGCGAAGTAGAAATTGAATACCTGAAATCGAAAGGCGTGCAGGGCGAATGGACCAAAGCGGCCTATTCAATCAACAAAGGGTTGTGGGGTACCTCAGTAGGAGGGAAGGAGACGCTTACTTCCGGTGGCTATTTGCCCGAAAGTGCTTTTCCTACTCAGCTTTCTAAACATACGCCTGAAACGATTGATTTGCACTTTGAGAAAGGCGAACTAAAAGGGATCAACGACCAGTATTTCGACAACCCAGTAGAAGCCATCCGTCTGCTTACCAAAATGGCTGGCCCTTTCGCTATCGGACGGGATATTCACGTTGGTGACACAATTATCGGCATCAAGGGAAGAGTCGGATTTGAGGCAGCGGCTCCGCTCATTACTATCAAGGCGCATCACGCACTGGAAAAGCACGTGCTGACTAAGTGGCAATTGTACTGGAAAGAACAATTGGCTAACTGGTATGGTAACCTGCTGCACGAAGGCCAGTTCCTGGATCCGGTGATGCGAAATATCGAAACCTTCCTAACGGATACCCAGCAGCACGTTACAGGCACCGTGCACGTACAAGTGGAGCCTTATCGTTTCTACGTGTTGGGCATTGAGTCGACATTCGACCTGATGTCGGCCAAATTTGGTTCGTACGGCGAAATGAACAATGCCTGGACCGGAGACGACGTGCGTGGTTTCTCTAAAATTCTTTCCAATCAGACTATGATTCACCAGAAGGTGAGCGAAGCCAATGGATAAAATTTCAGTAGGTATTGTGGGCGGAGCAGGCTACACGGGTGGCGAACTGCTTCGCCTTCTATTGAACCATCCGCTGGCCGAAGTCGCATTTGTACACAGCAAAAGCCAGGCGGGCAAGCCGGTTTACACTACGCACACCGACCTGCTGGGTGAAACGGATCTGCACTTTACCGATCAATTGAAAAAGGACGTGTACGTGGTGTTTCTGTGCATGGGGCACGGTGAATCGGTAAAGTTTCTGGCTGAGCATACCTTTGACGAAACCACCTGCATCATTGACCTGAGCCAGGATTTTCGCAACGAAAGCAACGGATTCGTGTACGGGCTGCCGGAACTGAATCGTGATCGGATCAAAAATGCCAACAGAATTGCCAACCCCGGTTGCTTTGCGACGGCCATCCAACTGGCCTTGCTTCCGTTGGCGAAAGCAGGTCAACTGCACGATGATGTTCACGTAAGCGCCATTACGGGTTCTACCGGAGCCGGGCAGAGCCTGAGTGAAACCAGTCATTTCAGCTGGCGCAGCAGCAATATCTCCGTCTATAAAGCCTTTACGCACCAGCACCTGAAGGAAATCAGGCAGAGCCTGACGCAACTACAGCCGGATTTCGGTCAAAAAATCCGCTTTATTCCCTACCGGGGCAATTTCACGCGGGGCATTCTGGCTTCCTGCTACCTCAGCAGCGACCTGAGCCTGGATGAAGCCCGGCAATTGTACGCTGACTTTTACGCTTCGCATCCCTTTACCCACGTCAGTCCGGTGCCGGTAGATGTAAAACAGGTAGTCAATACCAACAAGTGCCTCCTGCACGTAGAAAAGCACGATGACCAGCTGCTCATCACCAGCGTCATCGACAATCTGGGTAAAGGCGCTTCCGGGCAGGCGATTCAAAACATGAACCTGCTGTTTGGCCTGGAAGAAAAAACGGGTCTGGAGCTGAAGGCGGTGGCTTTTTAGAGTGGATGAGTTGAGGGTTGATACTATGAGAATACATATCATAGCAATAGACTTTGGTTAATACTATTGAATCAACTTAGAAACATGTTTCTCTTCTATTTTCCTTTACGTCCGAACTTATTGGCTTTATGGTAATGCTGCTACCATCAATTCTCAAACTCCCTAACTCATAAACTCCTAAAATGAATCTCTTTAACGTCTATCCTCTCTACAACATCGAACCGGTGCGTGCACTGGGTAGCTACCTGTGGGACAAGCAGGGCGACCAATACCTTGATCTGTACGGTGGTCATGCGGTGATTTCCGTAGGCCATTCGCACCCGTATTACGTAGCCAAGCTGACCGAACAGCTCCAGCAAATTGGCTTCTACTCCAATTCGGTGCGGATTCCACAACAGGAGGAGTTGGCGGAGAAATTGGGAAAATTATCGGGTTACGAAGAGTACAGCCTTTTCCTTTGCAACTCCGGCGCAGAAGCCAACGAAAACGCACTGAAGCTGGCTTCCTTTTTCAATGGGCGCAAAAAAGTCATTGCTTTCTCCAAAGCATTTCACGGGCGTACCGCCGGGGCCGTAGCGGTCACCGATAACAAATCCATCGTAGCGCCCATCAATTCGACGGAGCACGTACAGTTTCTGCCTTTCAACGACGTGGCCGCCCTGGAAGCGGCGATGAACGAAGAAATTTGTGCTGTCATTGTTGAAGGCATTCAGGGTGTAGGTGGCATTCAGGTGGCTTCGGAGCCCTTCTTACAGGCTGCCCGCCGTCTGTGCGATCAGTACGGGGCTACGCTGATACTGGACAGCGTGCAGTGCGGTTATGGCCGTTCCGGCAAATTCTTCTCTCATCAGTTTGCGGGTATCCATCCCGACCTGATCACCACGGCCAAAGGCATGGGCAATGGCTTTCCCATCGGTGGTGTGTTGATTCACCCGAAGGTTAAGGCGACGCACGGCATGTTGGGAACCACGTTCGGGGGTAATCACCTGGCTTGTGCCGCTGCCATTGCGGTGCTGGATATTATTAAAGACGAAAATCTTATTGCCAATGCGGCTACCCTGGGCGAATCATTGATCAAAGAACTGAAGTCGATTGCTGGTTCGGGCATCAAGGAAGTGCGTGGTCGTGGCCTGATGATTGGCATTGAGTTGGAACAGCCGGCGGATGAACTGCGGAAGAAGCTGCTGTTTGAACACAAAATGTTTACGGGCGCTTCCGGCAAACACACCATTCGCCTTTTACCCAGCCTGGCCATTACCCAACGCGAAGTAGATGCCTTCCTGACCGCCTTTGAAAAAGTGCTGGGGCAGGTGAGTACGCCGGCGGCCTAAGGCCATTGATATGGATCTGGTCATATTTATAGGCATACCGGCCAGTGGGAAAAGTACTTTTTATAAGCAACATTTCTTCTATACCCACGTGCGCGTGAGCCTGGATATGCTCCGCACCCGCAACCGGGAGAAACGACTGCTGGATTTCTGTTTCCAAACCCGGCAGCCTGTCGTGGTAGACAATACCAACGTGACGGTGGTTGAAAGGCACAGGTACATCAGCCTGGGCAAGCAACATCAATTCAGAATCCGGGGGTATTATTTCCAGTCGTACGTGAAAGAGAGTGTTGCGCGGAATGCCCTGCGGGCGGGAAAACAACAGATTCCGGAAAAGGGGATCTACGCCAAATCCAGCCAGTTGGAGTTGCCCGCTTTTGCCGAAGGATTCGATGAATTGTCTTACGTACGCCTGCTAGACAACGGCTTCCTCATCCGGCCCTGGCAGGAAGAAAATCCACTTTAGCCTTATGCAATTTACCAGCCTGGACGCGAAGATGCGCGCGTACGAAACTGCCTTCGACCAGAAAGTACTGCCGGAGGTATATATCATTGCCCGGCTGGATGGTCGGGGTTTTACGCGTCTGACCAAAGAACTGCTCGATCTGGAAAAACCATTCGACGTGCGGTTTCGCGATGCCATGGTAGATACGGTACGTCACCTGATGAACTGCGGGTTCAAAGTAGTGTACGGCTTTACCCAAAGTGATGAGATTTCGTTGCTCTTTCACCTGGAAGAAAGGCTGTTTGAACGCAAGGTGCCCAAAATACTTTCGGTGTTAGCCGGAGAAGCCAGTGCCCGGTTTTCGCTGTCAATGGGCCACGTAGCCGCATTCGACTGCCGCCTGTCTACCTTGCCCAATGCAAACCTGGTGGTGGACTATTTCCGCTGGCGCAGTGAAGATGCCCACCGCAATTCGCTGAGTGCCTACTGTTACTGGAAATTGAGGGAGCAGGGAGAAACGGCCTCCGCCGCTACGCAACGGCTGTCAGGTGCCTCCGTAGCCGGGAAAAATGAAATGCTTTTTCAGTGGGGGATCAATTACAATGATTTGCCCAAATGGCAAAAAAGAGGAATCGGCTTTTATTATGAAATCGTAGAAAAGCAGGCAGCGAATCCGCTGACCAACGGAGAAATGATTGTCAATCGCCGGACTTTAAAAACCGATTGGGATTTGCCTATTGACGAAGAATACAGCAATTTTGTCGCTCAAATTATAAACTCTGAACACCGCCACCCTTGAGAAACTTCCTATCCGTGAAAGATGTACCGAACCTGATGGTGCTGGTACAGGAAGCCCTGTTATTGAAGAAACAACCTTTTGCCGAAAGTCAGCTGGGAAAAAACAAAACCCTGGGCCTACTCTTTTTCAATTCCAGTTTGCGTACCCGTTTGAGTACGCAGAAGGCCGCTCAGAACCTGGGCATGAACGTGATCGTGATGAACGTGTCGCAGGACGGCTGGGCACTGGAAATGGAAGATGGAACGGTCATGAATGGGGATAAGGTTGAGCACGTGAAGGAGGCAGCAGCAGTAATTGGGCAATACTGCGATATCATTGGCATCCGTTCCTTCGCTTCACTCACTGACCGGGACAAAGACTATCAGGAGGAAGTAGTGCATAAGTTTGTACAGTACGCCGGAGTACCCATTCTTAGCCTGGAGTCGGCTACCCGCCACCCGCTGCAATCGCTGGCCGACCTGGTGACGATTGAGGAACTGAAGACCAAGGACAAGCCCAAAGTGATTCTCACCTGGGCACCGCACCCCAAAGCCTTACCCCAGGCCGTACCCAATTCCTTTGCCGAATGGATGAACCGGAGTGAGGACATTGATTTTGTCATTACCCATCCGGAAGGCTACGAACTGGCGGAAGAGTTTGTCGGAAATGCCAGGGTGACTTACAACCAGCGGGAGGCTTTTGAAGGAGCTGACTTTATCTACGCCAAGAACTGGTCTTCTTACCGGGATTATGGACAAATCCTGTCGAAAGACCTGGACTGGACGGTGAATGCCGAAAAGATGGGTCTCACGGATAACGCAAAGTTTATGCACTGCCTGCCGGTACGGCGAAACATGATTGTCACCGACGAAGTAATTGACAGTCCCAATTCCGTGGTCATTCAGGAAGCGGGTAACCGAGTGTGCGCGGCCCAGGCGGTGCTGAAGCACATGCTGCTCAATATGTTGTACGCCTGAGGCTAAAAAGCGCTTTGTGCGGACAAAACCAAAAGACTCAATGAAGCAAACACTTAGCATTGTAAAAATAGGGGGCAACGTCATCGACGATGCGGAGGAAAGCGCCCGGTTTCTGACGGCTTTTGCGGCGATGCCCGGTTATAAGTTGCTGGTACACGGGGGCGGTAAAGTGGCTACCGACCTGGCCGATAAAATGGGTCTTCCCACGCAGATGATCAATGGCCGGCGCATCACCGATAAGCCCACACTCGACATTGCCATTATGGTCTACGCCGGGCTGATCAATAAAACCATTGTAGCCGCTTTACAGGCCAAAGGTTGCAATGCCCTGGGCCTTTCGGGAGCCGACGGCGGCTGTATTCTGGCCAAAAAACGCGCGGTACTGGACATTGATTACGGTTTTGTCGGGGATATTGAGAAAGTAAATGCCAGCCGTTTTATTGAATTTAGTCTGCAGGGGCTGGTTCCCGTAGTGGCCCCATTGACGTACAGTGCCGAAGGTACGCTGCTAAACACCAATGCCGACACGATGGCTTCTGCCGTAGCCGTGGCGCTGTCCGATGCTTTCAATGTTACGTTATTGTATTGCTTTGAGAAAAAAGGGGTCTTGTCCGATCCCACCCAGGATCAGTCCGTCATCCCATTCATTTCCCAGCAAGACTACCTTCAGCTCAAGCAGGATGGTACGATCTCCAAAGGAATGATTCCTAAAATGGACAATGCCTTCGATGCACTTCGTAAAGGAGTGGGTAAAGTTCAGATCTGCCACGCCCGCGATCTGAGCGCTCACGGCCAGGCCGAATCGTTCGGCACTTTATTAAGTTTGTAAGACGACAATCGCCCAGTAAACCAGGGCTTGTTACAAAAACCATCACTTAACCCGTTTTTCATGCCGCTTACCCTCACTGATCAGGCCATTGATCTGCTCCGGCAACTGATAGCTACCCCTTCTCTGAGCCGGGAAGAACAGGCTACCGGCGATCTGCTGGAGCGTTTTTTTGCGGCACAGAACATTCCTACCCAGCGGGTGAAAAATAATATCTGGGCAATGAATCGGTACTTCGATCCCGCCAAGCCGACAATTCTGCTCAATTCCCACCACGATACGGTCAAGCCCAACCCTTCCTGGACACTCAATCCCTTTGAGCCGTTGATACAAGACAGAAAATTATTTGGGTTGGGCAGCAACGATGCGGGCGGTTGCCTGATTTCCCTGATCGCTACCTTTTGCCACTTTTACGAAAACCCAAACCTGCGCTACAACCTGGTGATGGCGGCGACGGCCGAAGAGGAAATTTCCGGACGCGATGGTCTGGAGCTGATTCTTCCCTTTTTGCCGAAGATTGAATTTGCCATTGTGGGCGAACCTACGCAGATGAACCTGGCCATTGCCGAAAAAGGCCTGTTGGTGTTGGATTGTGTGGCCCACGGAAAGGCGGGTCACGCTGCCCGCGAAGAAGGCGATAACGCCATTCTGAAAGCCATCCGCGACATTGAGTGGTTTACTACTTACCGATTTCCAAAAGTGTCGCCGTTGCTGGGACCGATCAAGATGTCAGTGACGATCATCCAGGCCGGTTCGCAGCACAACGTCATTCCCGATACCTGCAAATTTACCGTCGACGTGCGGGTGACTGAACAGTATACCAACGAAGAAGTCCTGGAGACCATTCGCCAGCACGTGCAGGCGGAGGTCAATCCCCGTTCAGTGCGGCTGAAGCCTTCCAGCATTCCCGTAGACCATCCCATTGTACAGGCTGGGCTGGCCTTAGGACTTACTACCTATGGTTCGCCTACCACTTCCGACCAGGCTTTGCTGAGCGTGCCTTCACTCAAGATGGGCCCTGGTCATTCCGAACGTTCCCACACGGCCAACGAATTTATTTATCTGGAAGAGATTGAAAAGGGCATTGAAATCTACCAGGCGGTACTGGGCAAAGTAATTACGGCATAAAACCTACGTCTACATCGACCAGCTTTGGCAGAACGCGCCGTTTTTCATAGCTTAACGAACCGGTCGTTTTCTGCTATGCGCATCCTGCTCTTTTTTGTCTTCCTGCTGATTGGCTCGTGTGTCCCTGCCCGGGCGCAAACCGAAGCAGTTTCTGTAGATACCACTCGTTTTGCCCGCTTTCAGCACATAGCCCTGGGAATCAGCCTCCCGCTCGTGCGCGACCAGGCCATTTCGCCCCTGCGGTACGCGGGTTGGGGTGGAGGGTTGAACCTGAACTATTGGCGGGAAAAGCTCCGGGTCATCAAGCAGATGGCTTTGAAAGGTGGGGTTGCCTGGCTGTCCAATGAGGCCAATGGCAACCGGATGACGCTGGTGCACGCGGAGTTCGATTATACCTACCTGCGAAAGGTCATGTCTTACCGCAACGAACGCCTTCGGCTTTTTGCCGGCGGCGGAGCGGATGCACTGATGTATTTGAAATTCCTGAGTCTGAACGTCAACAATTACGTAGGCTACGACATCGTCGGTTCGCTGAAAGCAGCGGGTTTGCTGCAGTACGATTTCCGTTTGTTCAAAAGAAAGATGGTATTGACGGAGCAGTTGTCGATTCCTTTACTTGGGGTGGTGTCTCGCCCGCCTTTTTCCTGGCCGGCTCCCTTCGATGCCTACGAACCGGGCGGCTCCTGGACCAGTGCCATCCGCATAGCCAGCCTGGACAGTTACTTCCGGCTGCAAAACCGGCTGTCGCTCGACTGGTTTGCTTCGGAGAAAAGGCAGCTTCGTGCCCGGCATTACATTGCCAGTCATTGGCGGGTTACTTACGAATGGGATTATATGAATCTGAGTCGCCGCAACCAAAGCCAGACAGCGCTTCCCGTTGTCTCATTGGGCAGAGTGGTCCGGTTCTGATGTTCGTGGCAATCTCAAAAACACATCACTTCCTTTGTCTTACTTCATCCGCATGAAAAACGCCTTTCAATGTACATTCCCGACTGGTAGGATATTCAGATCAGCCTTATTGCTTATTTTTTTCCTCTTTGCCTCCTGCGAAAAGGCGCTCATTCAGCCCGATCCGGAAAGCACTGCAGTAAATAATTTTGATCTGCTCTGGAAGACGGTTGACGAAAAGTATTCGTATTTCACTTACAAAAACATTGACTGGAATGCCGCATACGCCAAATACCGGCCCCGGGTAAGAAACGGCATGCGAAACGACTCCCTGTTTAATGTTATGGCGGCAATGCTCTATGAGCTCAGGGACGGTCACGTCAATCTGTATTCTTCGTTCAACGTTTCCCGGAACTGGGAATGGTACCTGGGGTACCCGCAGAACTACAACAACACCATCATTGAGCGAAATTATCTGGAGGCGGACTATGAAATTGCCTTGCCCTTTCGTACGAAGGTGATCAATGATGTGGGATATATCCAGTACCGGAGTTTTGTTTCCGGCGTTCCTGGCTCCACATTGGACTACCTGATCAGAAAGTATAGCACGCGAAAGGGAATTATCATCGATATCAGGGATAACGGTGGCGGAAGTGTGGCCAACGTCGACGTGCTGGCTTCCCGCTTTGTCAACAAACCCACTATCGTAGGCTATACCCGCTATAAAAATGGTCCTGGTCACGATGATTTTTCCAAACCTTACGTACGTGAATTGAAGCCTGCCGGACAATACTATGCGGGCAAAGTGGTGGTGCTGGTCAATCGCTCCGTTTACAGTGCCGCCAACGACTTTGCTTCCGTGATGTCCGAACTGTCCAACGTGACGCTGATCGGTGATCAAACCGGCGGTGGCGGGGGAGCGCCCATCAGTAGCGAACTGCCCAATGGCTGGCGCTTTCGGTTTTCCACCAACCAACTGCTCAACTCCCGGATGGAGCAAATCGAACACGGCGTACCGCCCGATATCAAGGTAGACATGGTCAAATCGTTTGAAGACCGGGGAATCGATACCATTCTGGAAAGGGCACTGGAGTTTCTGAAGTGAAAAGTTCAAAATGGTTTATGGAAAGCTGCGGGGACAAACATCCATTCAACAAGCGATTTAGGTAGCAGCGTAAGAAGGTTTTGTGAATCATGCCTTACTTTTGTTGCTTTCAATGGATGAGTCGGCTGACTTATTGAATTGAAAAGCAGCTCAATCCATCTACCATTCAATCCGCGTTCCGGTTCATATGAAACTTTGGCAAAAAACAAATACCACCACTTCCCAGAAAATTGAAGCTTTTACCGTTGGCAAAGACCGCGAACTGGATCTGCAACTGGCCGAATTTGATGTGCTCGGTTCACTGGCCCACACCCGGATGCTGGAAAGCATCGGCCTGCTCAGTGCGGCTGATCTGAGTGTCCTGCAAGCGGAATTAAAAAACCTATACCAGGAGGTAAAAACCGGCAATTTTGTGATTGAGGAAGGCGTGGAAGACGTGCATTCGCAGGTAGAGCTGATGCTGACGCGGAAACTGGGAGAGGCCGGGAAAAAGATTCACAGCGGCCGGTCGCGCAACGACCAGGTGCTGGTAGACCTGAAACTCTACACCCGTGACCGACTGCAGCGGGTGGCCACGGAAACCAAGCGGCTTTTTGACCTGCTGATTCAGTTGAGTGAGCGCCACAAAGACGTGTTGCTGCCCGGCTACACGCATTTGCAGATTGCCATGCCTTCTTCCTTTGGGTTGTGGTTTGGTGCCTATGCCGAAAGCCTGGTCGATGACCTGATTGTACTGCAGTCGGCGTATCAGATCAGCAATAAGAATCCGCTGGGCTCCGGGGCTGGTTACGGGTCTTCTTTTCCGCTCAACCGCACGATGACGACCCAACTGCTGGGCTTCCAGTCGCTGCACTACAATGCTGTGTACGCGCAGATGAGCCGGGGCAAAACCGAACAGACGGCCTGCACGGCACTGGCAGCGGTAGCAACTACCTTGTCCCGTCTGGCGATGGATGTGTGTCTGTACAACAGCCAGAACTTCGGCTTCCTGACACTTCCTGACGAACTCACGACCGGATCGAGCATTATGCCGCACAAGAAGAACCCGGACGTGGCCGAACTGCTCCGTGCCCGCACCAACCGGCTCAAAGCGCTACCCAACGAATTTGCGCTGATGCTGACCAACCTGCCCTCCGGCTATCACCGCGATTTGCAGCTGACCAAAGAAATTCTGATGCCGGCATTCGATGAAATAATGAACTGCCTGGATATAACTCACTTTATGCTGGAAAACATCCGGGTAAATCAAGACATTATGCAGGATGGCCGATACGATGCCATTTTCAGTGTGGAACGGGTCAATGAGCTGGTGCTGCAGGGCGTACCATTCCGCGAAGCCTACCGGCAGACGGGGGCTGAAATTGCCGAAGGAACTTATCAGGCACCGAAGGAACTGCACCATACGCACGAAGGCAGCCTGGGAAATCTTTGCAATGAACAAATCAAAGGCGAAATGGAGCGGGTATACGCCCAGTTCAACTTTAACCACACGGAAGCAGCCATCCGGAATTTGATTGCCTGAATAGAAGGCATGTTTGGCGGCTTTTTCGTAAATTGAGTGGAGTGCAATCCGTAAGGGACCACCTGAATAGTTTACTTACCCTTTTACGTTTCTGCCTATGCAGTCCGATTTCTTTCCCCGGCAAAATTCAGGCGCTTCGTGGACGAACCGCTTTACCTCCTGGTTGGTTCCGGATACGGAGAACCGGGTTACCAGTCTGCTGATTTACTTTCACCTGATGGTCTTTACGGCAATGGTGGTGTCCGGGGTAGATGCCATTTCGCCGAGTGGGCAAAATCTGCTTCGCTGGGGGGCTAATTTCAAAGCCAGCACGATGAACGGCGAATCCTGGCGTTTGCTGACCAGCGTATTCACCCACAGCAGTCTGCTCTCCTTGCTGGTCAATATGCTGGCGCTGTACTGCATCGGATCGGTATTGGAACCTTTGCTGGGACGAATTTCCTTTTTGCTGGTATACATCATCGCGGGCATCTGTGGAAGTGTGCTCAGCCTCTGGTGGCACGATTTGTCCATCACGGCGGGTGCGGCCGGGTCTGTATTTGGCCTTTACGGTGTATTTGTGGCGTTATTGATGCCCGGAAGGACCTTACCTAAGGAGTCGCCCGTACTATTGTTATTTACTACGGCCATTTTCATTGTATACAACCTGGCTTATGACGTAAAAGACGGCATTGATAACGCCGCTCACATCGGAGGTCTGATGAGTGGTTTTATCATGGGCCTGATGTTGTTGCCCAGCCTGAGTGCACCCGGCTATGCAGCTATTTTACGGGCTAACCTCCTGATCATCCTGATGGTATTCTCCGTAGGTATTTACGCTTTTTATCAATATGCACCCGATTCAGTAGCCCGTTATGAGGACGTGATGAAACAATTTGCTGCCAATGAAGCCATTGCCATGAAGGCCTACCGAAACCCGGAAGGTCTGAGTGATCACCAGTGGAGAAAGCAGCTGAGCCAGGTGGGAATTGAACACTGGAACCGAAACCTGACCTTACTGGATGGATTGGACGGGTTGCCGGAGCCCCTGGCCAGCCACGTCAACCAACTCCGCCACTATTGTGTGCTGCGCCGGAGTGTGTTCCGGATGCGGGCCAATTCAATTGGCCAGAATACGGACCAGTACGAAGAACAAATCCGGAACACCAATCTGGAAATAGAAGGTATTCTGATGGATCTGAGAAAAGTACGGGGCAAGGAACTCTGATTTACTCAATAATCAGCTTTTGCTTCATGACTTTATCGCCTATCTGCAATTGTACCAGGTAAATGCCTTTCGATAAGTGACCTATCGCTACCCCGGCACTATTCTGACTGGTACTGAAGTCCAACGTCTGCTCAATTACTTTTTTCCCGATGGGGCTGTACATCACCAACGTGCTGTTAGAAATACCAGTTCCTGCTGTTTTCACGTAAAATTCCTTCTTTGCGGGATTGGGGTAAATAAGGGTTTGTTCAGTCAGCGTAGGTACCAGGCTCGTAACGGGGTGTACGGTAAACGTTTGTTCTACTTCGGGAGCGGGCAGATAATTTTCGTTTCCCGGTTGAGAAGCCCGGATGGTCACGGGTCCGGCCCCAACCAACGTGACTACATTGCCTGATAGGGTTACCGGCCCGGATGCCACTTCAAACGTGACCGCCAATCCGGAACTGGCCGTCGCCTCCAATTCAAAAGGGTTCTCATTGGCCGTCCGATCAGCGATGGGGGCGAAGGTGATGCTTTGATTGGATTTGTTCACGGCAAATGAGCGGGAGACAACTGGAGCGGCATTGTAACGCGCATTGCCCGCCTGACTGGCTTGTACTGTTACCATACCCAAGCCGTGTACCGTAAGCGTGTCGCCACGGAGGGTAGCCGTGCCTTCATTGACCGTAAATACCACGGGCAGGCCTGAACTGGCCGAAGCCTGTAGTACGACAACTGAATCACCGAATACTTTGCTTTCAATGGGTTCAAAAGTAATCGTTTGATCAAATTTGATAATCTGAAAGGCAGTGGATGCGGTAGCCGTTCTCCCGTTTACAGTTACTGTAACGGGGTAGGCTCCTGCGGGAATCGTTTCCGGTATGGTCACCGTGAGGCTGGTAGCCGATGCTGCCGTTACGGTTCCCGTAATATCCCCAAACTTCACCGTATTTTCCGCCGCAGTAGCGTTGAATTGCGTTCCGTTTATGGTAACGACTGTGGATTCGCCCACCGATCCACTTGCGGGCGTAAATCCGGAGATCTGAGGCATCAGGGAATCGACAATCTTCTGAATGACTCCCGATCGGAGACAGATGTATAGGTTATGATCCAGGTCTTCACCAAAAGCCATAATGTTTCCCGTAACTTTAAACAACAACGTATTGGTCGGCGTCTGGCCAGGCTGATAATCCAGCGCCCAGACGTTTCCGCTCACGTAATCACCGTAAATGTATTTCCCAACCAGCAAAGGCATCTGGCTGCCCCGGTATACAAAACCGCCCGTAATGGAACGACCCGCCCCCGATGCGTGGGTGTATTCCCAAACCGGATCGATGAGACCGGGTAAATCGCAGCCAGTAGACGGGTTATAGCAGGCCACTCCTTCCTTCCGTCGCCAGCCGTAGTTCCCTCCGTTTTCAATGATGTCGATTTCCTCCCGGGCGTTCTGTCCCACGTCGGCCGCCCAGATGGTGCCGGTCGTTTTATCCACACTGATCTTCCAGGGATTGCGCATGCCATAGGCAAATATCTCCTTTCGGAAACCTTCGGTATTATTCACAAAAGGGTTGTCAGCCGGAATGGCATAGTTGAGGTTGTCGGTAGTATTGTCCACATCGATGCGGAGGATTTTTCCCAGCAGGCTGGTCCGGTTTTGCGCGTAATTGGAAGGATCGCCCGCACCGCCGCCGTCACCCGTGGCAATGTACAGATAACCATCGTTGCCAAAGACCAGTTTGCCGCCGTTGTGGTTGGTCGCGGGCTGGTTGAAGGTCAATAAAATCAGCTCACTGTTCGGGTCGGCCACGTCCGGGTCGGCCGTACTGACTTTGAAGCGGGAAATTACGCTTTGAAGCCCGCCACTGTTGCGGGTATAGTTCACGTAGAAATACCCATTGGTTCGGTAGTTCGGGTGAAAGGTCATACCCAGCAAGCCCTGCTCTCCGCCAGCGACAATCCGGCCAGCCAGGTTGAGGAATACTTTGGCAGTTGCCGCAGTACTTTGGTTGGGGATCACCCGGATCTCCCCCGTCTGACTCACTACGAAAATCCGTTTCGTGCTATCATCGGGACTGGTCAATTCAATGGGAGAGGGAAAATTTAATTGAGGGAAGGCATTTTGAGGAATGTACTGTGCCTGTAACGGAAGCCAACCCAGGAAAAATGCAATGAACCAAAGGCCCATGGTAGAAGTCTGTTTCATATGAAAGTCGGAGGAATAAAGGTTTCGACAAGTAATACTCCGTACGCATATATTACGTAATCGGTTGCCTCTTGGATTGAGAAGAAAATTATTCTTTCAAGTGAGAAAGCTTTTGGAAAAGGTGACTTCCATGCAGGATTGAGCCTGGAAACTTTACTCCACTTGGAGGCCTGTCGTTAGCTGATGATTTCCCATTCATTGAATTAAAAACGCCTTCATTCACCCGTGATATCTCTTGATAAACCTCTTTTCAATAGTTATGTGATTTGGCTTGTTGAATATCTGAGTTTACCCTCGGGTAAGTTCAGCATTAATGGGTGCTCTCTAGTAGGTTCATTATCAGTAGTATATTGGTTTATCCTTTTTAAAAAAGACATACCCCAATAGCAAAGTGTAGTTATTTGGGTAAAAAGAAGAATATTTTTGATTTTAAGTATGCTTTTTTGAATATATTTAATAGAATTGAGTACTAGTATGCTTACATACTATCTCTTCGACAACTAAAACAAACTAAAGCTATTTGACATGAGGAAAAGAATCTACGATGTATCAACATTGATCATTTTTTTGTTGATAGCCATATGCAGCCATACTGCCCTAGCCCAAAGTTCCAGCATTTCTGGTACCATTACCAATAAAGAAAACGGCAGTGGACTGGTAGGGGCGGCAGTTACGGTAAAAGGGAAAGTAATCGGTACGACAACGGACAACCAGGGCAACTTTTCTTTGAAGGTAAACCAGGCACCTCCTTTTACCTTGGTCTTCAGCCTGATCGGCTTTCAGACGCAGGAGCAGGAAATCAATCAGGCGGAAGTAAGCGGATTGAAGATTGCGCTGGAAGAGCAAACCATTTTTGGACAGGAAGTAGTAGTGGCTGCCAGTCGGGTAGAGGAAACAGTACTACAGTCGCCGGTATCTGTAGAGAAGTTGGATATTCGTAGCATCCGGGAAACCCCTTCGGCTAATTTCTACGATGCCTTGCAAAACGTGAAGGGCGTAGAAGCGAGCACGCAAAGTCTCACCTTCAAATCGGTAAATACCCGCGGTTTTAATTCAAACGGAAACGTAAGAATGGTGCAATTGATTGACGGGATGGATAACCAGGCGCCCGGACTGAACTTCTCCGTGGGTAATATTCTGGGTATTTCGGAACTGGATCTGGAGAGTGTGGAACTGCTGCCGGGAGCCGCTTCAGCGCTGTATGGCCCCAATGCCATCAATGGTATTCTTTTGATGAATAGTAAAAGCCCTTTTCTATATCAGGGTTTGAGTGCCTACGTGCGGGGTGGACTGATGCAGCCAGACCCCACAACCAGTGGTTACCACGGGGTGGGTGACTATGCCATCCGTTATGCCAAAGCTTTTAACAATCGCTTTGCTTTCAAAGTAAATGCAACTTATCTCAAAGCATTGGACTGGCACGCTTCCGACACCCGTGACCAAAGCCGGGGTGGAGTCAATTTAGAAAGTAATAATTTTAACCGCCTCACGAATGGCAATCCCGCGTACGATGGAATCAATATTTACGGAGACGAAACGGCAATTAATTTGTATTCCAGCCTATTTGCTAATGGCGTACCAGGAAATGGCAGTAATGGGACATCCCTATTTTTGGGGGCCATTGCTACTACACCAATCCCGCAAGCTGGAAACCAGACATTACCACAAATTACGGGACTTACTCCGCAGCAAATTTTTGGCCTGGTCATCCCTAATCAAAACGTAACGCGCACCGGTTACGAAGAAAAATACCTGGCCAATTACAATACCGAAAGCCTGAAACTGAATGGCTCCTTGCATTACCGGGTAACAGACAATGCCGAATTAATTTTACAGGGTAACTACGGTACCGGTACCACGATGTATACGGGTGCCGACCGGTATGCGCTACGTGGTTTCGAAATGGGGCAGGTCAAACTGGAGTTGAAAGGCACGAATTTCTTTGTTCGGGCGTACACAACCCAGGAAAGATCGGGTAATTCCTACATTGCCGGCGCTACCGGAGCGCTCATCAACGAAAGCTGGAAGCCAAGCGAGGCCTGGTACGCTCAATATTTCGGGTCGTATGCCCAAAGCGCTTTGCAAACCTACGCTGGGGCCTACCTGTTAGCGCTGAATGCCGGTCAGAATCAGCAGCAGGCGCTGGCTACGGCTTCCGGGGCAGTCGCATCTTCTTCGGGGAATCTGCAGGTAGGTGCCCGGAACGTAGCCGATCAGGGACGTTTTTTACCAGGAAGTGCAGAGTTTGAAGCTGCAAAAGAGCGAGTTACCAATGGATTTATCGGCAAACCTACCGCTGAACTGCCCAGAGGAGGCAGCAAGTTCCTGGACAAAACCAATCTGTATCACGTAGAAGGAATGTACAACTTCAGCAAAGAGATTCCCTTTGCAGAAGTCATCGTAGGAGGTAATTACAGGATTTATGATCTCAATTCGGAAGGTACCCTCTTTATCACCAAACCGGATGGCAGTGAATATAGCATCTGGGAAGCTGGCGGGTATGTACAATTGTCCAAGCGCATACTGAACGAAAAGTTGAAGCTTACTGCTTCAGGTCGTTATGATAAAAACATGAATTTCAAAGGGCAGTTTACGCCGCGACTATCAGCAGTATATACCGTAGCCAATACCCACAACTTCCGGGCCTCTTACCAGACCGGTTTCCGCATTCCGACTACCCAGAATCAGTATATCGATCTCTTGACTGGTCAGGTGCGATTGATCGGGGCATTACAGCCGCTGATTGATAAGTATCAGTTCCGCACCAATCCTGCCTTTACCTACGAATCCGTATTGAGAGCTCAAGCTGCAGGCAATCCAGGTTTGTTGGTTCAGTATAACTTTCCCGAATACAAACCGGAACAAGTTCGGGCAGTAGAGGTAGGTTATAAAGGGCTGTTTGCCAATAAGCTTTTTGTTGATGCCTACTACTATTACAATATCTTCAACAACTTTGATGGAGGCCAGGTCATCGTGCAGAATCCTGGACAGGCTACTCAGCAGGTCTTCTCTTTACCAGCCAATTACCAGGGAGAATTGAAAACCCACGGCTGGGCAGTGGGTGCTAACTACAGCCTTCCCCGTAGTTATGAGTTGGGTGGTAACGTGTCATACAATGAACTCATCAACGGAAGCGAACTGGGTACTTTCGTACCAATGTATAATACGCCCCGGTACCGTACCAACGTCACCTTCGGCAACCGGAATGTTGTCAAAAACATTGGTTTCAACATTGCGTGGCGTTTTCAGGAGCAATTCCGCTGGCAATCCACTTTTGTGTCTAATGAGCTCAATCTGGCAGGTGGAGGTTATATTCCTCCTTACCACGTGTTTGATGCGCAAGTCAGTTATAAAGTACCTTCGATCAAATCTATATTTAAAATCGGTGGTTCAAACCTCTTCAATCGCAGATACGTACAGTCCTGGGGTAATCCCAGTATTGGAGCACTGTATTACGTTTCAATTACCTTCGACGAACTGCTGAACTAAACTGTACACAAAGCCAGTGGCTATTTAAACAACCCGCAGGAAAACGCTTTTCTGCGGGTTGTTTTTTGAACACGATCCGGGTAAAACAGTTTCCTTTTCAACCCATAGCAATCGAACAAATGAATACCCAAGACAAAATATGCCTGATTACCGGAGCCAATTCCGGCATTGGAAAAGTGACTGCGATGGAATTGGCCAGAAAGGGGATGACCATACTGATGGTGTGCCGGAATGCCCAAAAAGGAGAAAAAGCCCGCCAGGAGGTAATCAGTGCTGCCGGCCACCAGCGCGTAGACTTGCTGCTTTGCGATTTGTCCGATCAGAAAGCCGTCCGGAAGCTGGCCGATGAGGTCCACCAGCGCTATCCACGGCTGGACGTACTGATCAACAATGCCGGACTGATCATCGAGAAACGCACAACCACCGCGCAGGGGCTGGAATACACCTTTGCGTTGAATCACCTGGCTCCTTTTCTGCTTACCCACCTGCTGCTCGATCTGCTTCGTAAAAGTGATGAGGCCCGTATCATCACGGTTTCATCCGAAGCTCATCGAATCGCCCGGCTCGACTTCAGCGATTTGCAGTCAGAGAGAAAATACGGCAGCATGCGCGCCTATGCCAATTCCAAGCTTGCCAATATTCTTTTTACCCGTGAATTGGCCGCCCAACTGGAAGGAGAAAGGATTACCGCTAACTGCCTGCATCCGGGAGTAGTAGCTACTCAGTTCGGAAGCGGTTTCAAAGGCGGCTTTGCCAACGTGCTGTTATTCTTAGGCAGACCCTTTTTTATCAGCCCCGAAAAAGGAGCCCAGACCAGCGTGTATCTGGCTTCATCACCGGAAGTTCGCGGAATAACTGGCCTGTATTTTGATAAAAAAAAGCCAAAGACTCCTTCCGATCAGGCTTTGAGTCAGTACAATGCCCAAAAACTGTGGGCATTGAGCAAACAACTCACCCAATTGAGTTAATAGGGGATAAGAATAATTAATCGTGGCTCAGGAAGCGGGATAGGTGCACATCGGGCAATTCCCTTCCTGAACGCTGTTCAGGTGCTTCGTATTAGTAACCAGAACCGGGCGGCGGGGCTGCTACCTGAATGTAATAAATGTGACAAATCTTATGCGATAAAGCTCAAACCGCCTTTTTTAACAATGATTGTATCAGGCAGATCCACGCAAAAAGGGCCGTTCAATACGATTTTATGTGTGTATGTTAGCGAAAGTACATAGCTAAGTTTTGCAAAAGATTCAATTTGAATGGGCTGGTAACTAAGTCTACCTTCGAAGCATTATTATACATCTATTTTCACCTTAATCCGACGGTATCATTCAGCTGGAGCAGTAGGGTGTCTGGTTTGAATTGAATTTAGCAACAATGCATATGAAAAATAAAAGTCCGCGTCTGACCAATCTGGAGCATTTGTATGATCTGGCGAGTGGAGATAAGGATTTTATTAAAGAAATGATTGAATATTACCTGAGCCAGGTCCCGGTAATCAAACAGGACCTGCTTCGGTACCGTGATCAACAAGACTGGTTCAATCTGGGAGAGATCGCGCACAAAGCGAAGTCTTCATTCAAATTTATGGGCATTTCCCAACTGACTGAACTGGCCAAGGAAATAGAAGACATTTGCCGTGAGAGCCCGGACGAAAAACGCATTCACGAGTTGATCAACGGTATTCAGGAACTGATGGCCCCTTCTTCAGACGAACTCCGAATGGAGTTGAGTAAAATAGCTGAAGAGTAAGCGATTGTGCGCCACTTGCCTTTCAGTGACAATAAATGAGCAGTTTGTTTTGCGTTGTTAACTTGTTCTGCTGAAAAGATTTGGCAACCGCTCATAGTAACAGCAGTGGCAGACCATATCAGGCATTCCGGATTTCTTCCAGATAAGAAAAAGGGATTGGTTCACTTCCCGAAGCCTGATTGAGGAGATTAGGGATCGGATTTGTTCCAAATGTCGGAATAATCGATATGTTTGTTTGTAGTAAGCTCATTCCCAAATAGTAAGTATAACCGTTTTCAGATGAAAATACTGATAGTTGAAGACGAAGAGTTGATGTTGAAAGCACTGGAGTTCCGGCTAAAGAAGGACGGCTACACGATCGTACGCGCTACCGACGGACGCGACGCGATTTCCAGGATCAACGAAGATAACTTTGACATGGTGATTACAGATATCATGTTGCCGTTTAACAATGGACTGGAAATTCTGAATCACGTAAAAAGAAAGGCAGGAAAAAACGTACCGGTTATCGTATTGTCGGCGGTAGGCTTGGAAAAAGTAGTACTGGAAGCCTTTGAACTGGGAGCCGATGACTATATCACGAAGCCTTTTAGTCCTACGGAGCTATCCATACGCGTGAAAAAGTTATTAAAGCAATCCGAAAATGCACAGGGTTGATATTTTATTCCGGTCGGATATTCGTTGCTTCAGGCCTTATTGGCTGATGGGTTTGCTGTTATTGTGTGCAGTGCGAATGTCCGGACAAAATCTGCCTAACCTGGATCAGAAGTTCAAAGAAGCCCAGGCGAAGGCATTTGACGGAAAATACGTAGAAGCCCGGGTATTGCTGGAGCAGATTGTGGCCCAAAAATCCGGCTATACGGACGCAACCATTCTCATTGGGCGCACCTACGCCTGGGAAGGTAAGTTTGCCAATGCCCGTGCGGAAATTGAGAAAGTACTGGCCGTCCATCCCGACAATCAGGATGCCCTCAACGCTATGATCGACGTGGGCCTGTGGTCCGAAAATCCCGATGAGGCCATCCGATACGCCAACGTTGGACTGAGTTATTACCCCAACTCCGAAGATTTTTTATTGAAAAAGGCGCGTGCCCTCATCCAGAAAGAGCAGCCCGAAGAAGCCGCTATAGAACTCAACCGCCTGTTGACCATCAACCCCAGCAATGAGGAAGCCCTCAAACTGCTGGCCATCCTGAAAAAATCAGCCCTGCACAATTTCGTTGCGCTCCGCTATTACCTGGCCCTGTTCGATGCCGGGTTCAAACCCTGGCACCTGGGTAGCGCCGAATACGGAAGAGTCTTCCGCCGGGTCACTATTATTGGGCGGGCCAATTTTGCGGTTCGTCCCGGCTTGGCCGAAAGCTACGAATCTGGTCTGCAGGGTGAACTTGATGCCTATCCCATTTTGGGAAAAGGCACCTATGCTTACCTGAATGCGGGTTATTCCGATGCCATCCTTTTCTTTCCGCGTACCCGCTTCGGAGCCGAACTCTTTCAGAAACTGCCCCGTGGGTTTGAAGTTTCAGGCGGAGCCCGGTTTCTGAACTTTCCCGATCTGCATATTTTATTGTACACAGCCAGTCTGAGCAAGTATTACCGGGATTTTCTCTTTACCCTGCGGGGTTATGCCTCATTTCAGCCGGGAGGGCTTAATCCGACCGTACTCTTTTCTGCCCGCAAGTATTTTGGTGCCGACAACTGGGTGATGCTTACCTTAAGCAACGGGGTAGTACCGGGAGTAGCCATTTTTGCCACCCAACTGGAGTTACAACGGTTGAGTTCCAATCGGGCAGCCATCGATTTTCAGAAAGGCCTGGGGCGGTCCTTTTTTCTGCTGGGAGGGGCCTGGTACGAACGGGAAGAATTTACGGAAGGGAAGTTCCGCAACCGCTATACACTTAATATAGGAATTCAGAAAAGATTCTAATCAGTGAGAGTCATCTATCCATATCGCAAACTAAGAAAGGCGCTGTTGCTCATCTGCCTTTTGATTGGCTTCGCTGCCCGCGCAGAGCAACCCGCCTCCAGATATCCGCTCAGCACCTTATTGCTTAGCGTATCAATGCAGATGGATTCGGTATCTAATCCGCCAGCAGAAGGTTTCGATGCGTTCAGAAAGAAAGTGGCGGAAAAGTTTGACCAGATACGCCGTGCTTTGGGCGAATACCGTCCGGGTGGGCGAGCCAACCCGGTAAGTCAGGAGCTCCTGCGGGTGGTATTTTACTTTATGGCCTCCTTTGTGGCTTGTATCTTCCTCATGCTCATCGTGATCATTGTGAGCAGGGTGCGTCGGGAGCAGTCAGCAAAAAAGAAGGCCCTCCTGAAAGAGAAGTACGAAAATATTCTGGTTGAACTCCTCTATACGCACGAAAGTGAGCCCGATGCCGCTTATCTGCTGAAGCCAGCGGAAGAATTAAGAGCGGAAAACGACGCTGAGCTGAATGATATGCAGTCAGCCGTTGTACCGACTGAGGCCTCAGCAACCCAACCTCCAAGTCTTCACTACGCTTCTCACTTTGAGGCCAGGGAGTTGCGTCGGCGATTCAACCGGGAAGTATTGATTGAACAGATCATTGAATTGCACAAGAACCTTTCGGGGGCCACTTCGCAGGTATTGCGTGAACTATACCTGGAACTGGGATTTGATCAGGATGCCAAAAAGAGACTTAAACACTTCGATTGGAGTGTCAAAGCCAAAGCGGTGCGCGAACTGGCCCAAATGGGGATTGTGGAGGCAGAGCCGGCAATCGCCCGACTGCTGAATCATTCCAACAGTGTACTGGTGCTGGAAGTACAAATTGCCCTTCTGAAGCTCAACCGGGAACACCCATTCTCTTTTCTGAACGAAACCGAAGTGGAAATTACCGAATGGCAGCAGGTGAGTATGTTGGCCATGATCAGCCATTCCCCTCACTTCAAAATACCGGACTTTAGCCAGTGGCTGTCTTCCGACAACGATTCCGTGGTTTTGTTCGTCACCAAAATGATCAATTATTACAATCAGTTGGAAGCGGCGGACCAACTCATCGGATTGCTCTCTCATTCCAATGAAAAAATACGGACGGAAGTAATTCGCACGCTGGGCGATATGGCAGTAGTGGAAGCCGATCAGGCACTGATTGAAATATATCCGAAAGAGACCGAAGATACGCGGAAGGAGATACTGGAAACGTTGGGGAAAATCGGGACCGAAAACTCAGTAGCTTTCCTGTATACTGCCTTAAATAGTCACCAGTTTCCCCTTGCATTTATGGCAGCCAAAGGGTTGGTGAAACTGGGCCGTTCGGGGGAAGAAGTACTGGCGCAGGCAAAGAATGAAGAACTGAGTATGCCGCAGATTGTGAAACACCTGGCAGACGAAAGAATCTGACCGATGCATGCATTGAAAGGTTTAGGCCTTACACGTTATTAAGTTACCGACTTCAGAGAAATGAGATGCGGTGATAGGTTGCGTTCCGATCAGATTCGGTATTTCCGTAAAATCGGACCGATGACGACCGGAAGTGCAGCATTCGCTACCCGGCCATTTACTGGCAGTGCATCCGCCAATTAATTTACCAGAAACCGATCATGGAAAGTTTCTTCAGACTACTAAATGATGTATTCAACTACGGAATATTCTATTTCGCGTTGTCCTTTGTGCTGATCTATATTGTTCTTGGGGTTTTTTCCGCCCGGGAGCTCATTTTTTACAAGAAGAAGAACAGTTTTGTTGATTACGGCTATATCTTATCTTCTCCGCTGGCCCCCAAAGTTTCGCTGATCGTACCTGCCTACAACGAAGGAAAGAGCATCATTCAGAGTGTACGCTCCTTTCTTTCCATTTACTACAATGACTTTGAGGTGATCATTGTAAACGACGGAAGCAAAGACGATTCGATGCAAAAGCTGATTCATACCTATCAACTGGAACAGGTGGATTTTGCCGTTCACGAATACATCAAGCTGGACACCCCCATCAAAGCCGTGTACCGCTCTACCAACAAGAGCTACGATAAGCTGGTAGTGGTTGACAAGCACAATGGCGGTAAGGCAGATGCGCTCAATGCAGGGATCAACGTATCGCAGAAAGACCTGATTGTGTGCATTGACGCGGACTGTATCATTGAACAGACGGCCTTGCTGAAAATGGTGAAACCTTTCCTGGAAGAAAAAGAGCAGGTTATTGCCACTGGTGGTGTCATCCGGATTGCCAATTCCTGCGAAGTGGAAGACGGCCGGCTGGTGACTCCCCGGGTACCCGACCAGTTTCTGCCCGCCGTTCAGGTAACGGAGTATCTCCGCACCTTCCTGATGAGTCGCATGGCCTGGAGCCGTCTGAATGGTTTGTTGATCATATCCGGTGCATTGGGTATGTTCGACAAAAAAGTAGCGATTGCCGCTGGCGGATACGATACTTCCATTGTGGGTGAGGATATGGAACTGGTGGTGCGGATGCGGCGCTATATGCAGGAGCGGAGAAAAAAATACCGTGTCATCTACATTCCCGATCCGCTCTGCTGGACCGAAGCCCCGGCAACCATCAGTAACCTGGGCAGGCAGCGAAACCGCTGGACCCGGGGTACGGCCGAAACCCTGTGGATTCACCGCAAATTGTTTTTCAATCCCAAGTACGGCCTGCTGGGCTTGCTGAGTCACCCCTTTTGGTTTGTTTTTGAGTTTCTGGCTCCGATCATTGAATTCCTGGGGGTGATATTCTTCATTATCATGGCCGCTTTGGGTTACGTAAACTGGGAAGTCTTTTTTAAGCTGTTGTACACCCTCTATTGCTTTACGGTCATGGTTTCGGTATTCTCAATCGTATACGAAGAATTGACCTACCGCCAATACCCGCACCGGACGGATATACTCAAACTACTGGGCACCGTATTGCTCGAACCCATTTTTTACCATCCCCTTACGGTTATTTGGGCCATCCAGGGAAATTTTGGCTTGTTCAGAAACAATAAGAGCTGGGGTAAAATGGTCAGAGTAGGCTTCAATGAAAAAGATAAGGCCAAAGTACCGCCGCCTTCGCCACCCCCGCCGCCAGTAGAATTGAAAGACAAGGATACCCCTGTTACTGCCAGTTAATCGGAAGCGCCTGGTAAATAAGAAGCCCGTCGGATTTTGAAATCCGGCGGGCTTCTTATTTCATATCGGGTGGGCCGCGATTCCCCTACTTCCGGACAATTGCTTCCGGCTTTTTGTCTTTTAGCTGAGTGACTGGCAGGTTGTTGAGAATGGCTTCAAAAAACTGGTCCTGATCAAACGGCTTGACTACCCAGTCGTTCATTCCGGCTTGCCGGGTTTTTTCCCGGGTTTCCGGAAAAGCATCGGCAGTGAGCGCAATAATGGGAATGTCGGGGTTCAGGACGCTAGATTTTCCACTCCGAATCAATTGCGTAATTTCAAATCCATTCATCACCGGGAGGTGTATGTCCATCAAGATCAAGTCGTAATGGTACTGCCTCAATAGATTCAGCGCTTCGTTGCCTTCATTGGCAATGTCGATGTGCGCTTTCCAGCGGCTCAGGAGTCTTTTGGCAACGATCTGATTGAGCGCATTGTCTTCAATCATCAGCAGCCGTACTCCGGTGAGGTCTTTCTGTTGGTTGGCAGAATGGGAGGGAGGTTCGGCCAGTGCCGTTTTCTTGCTGATCTGAAATGAAAGCTCCAGCGTAAAGACTGAGCCTTTTCCTTCCAGGCTGGAGGCATTGATCCGTCCGTTTTGAAGCTCTGCCAGTTTTTTTGTAATTGCCAGCCCCAATCCGGTGCCTCCGTATTGCCGGGTTGTATCAGAAGAGGCCTGCTCAAAGCGTTCGAATATCATATTTAATTTTTCTTCCGGTATGCCAATTCCCGTATCTTCCACGGAAAACCGCAGAGCGATTGTGTTTTCCTCAGACTGAGCCTCTGCCGCAGCTACCCGTATGTTTACCTCACCTTCGTGCGTAAATTTGATGGCATTAGAGGTCAGGTTAAAAAGCATCTGGTTGAGTCGGTACGGATCGCCGATCAGGATCTTCGGAAGGCCGTCTGGCAGATAACAGTTGAGGCGCAGCCCTTTCTCACGGGCTTTGAAGCCCATCGAATTGCACAGGTCGTGCATCTGGCGATATAGGTCGAACTCCAGTTGCTCGAAAGTTATTTTACCCGCTTCAATCTTTGAAAGATCAAGAATGTCATTGATCAGCGCCAGCAGGTTGTCCGATGAATATTTGATCATACGCAGGTGCTCCAGTACCTGAGGCTTCAACTCCTCCTGCAACAGCATATCCGTGAGACCGATGATGGCATTCATAGGCGTGCGGATTTCGTGGCTCATGCTCGAAAGAAATTCCGACTTGGATTGGCTGATGGTTTCCGCTGCTTGCCTGGCTTGATCCAGTTCTGTCTCACGCCGTTTGAGGGCTTCAATATCGACCAGAATTCCACTTACTGCCGTTGTTTCACCGTGCTTTCTCTCCGCTATACCATTGATCAATAGATAAGGAGAAAGCGGCGTAAGCTGGTTGATTCTCAGTTCCAGCTGAAATTTGCTACCGTTTTGCCTGGCTTCTTTCAAAGCATTCTGAAGGGTAGAGGCGTCATCCGGGTGCACCAACGCCAAAAACTGATCTATTGAAATAAAATCAGGAAGGCTGAGGTCACTTAACAGGCGCTTTGCTTCAGATGACAGACGCACCTGCTGAATGAGGAAATCTATCTCCCAATAAGCCAGTGAATGCAACTTTTTTTCGGTGTCCGACTCATTTAACGCGAGTTTCGCCTCCGAAGAAGGCTTTGAATGTACGCCAAGTAGAAAAGCCAGGTTGAGCAGAAGCAAGACCCCACTGACCAAGCCAATTACCGGAAAAGAGAAGTTGAATACCGCATAGATAAGCCCAGCCAAAGCAATGCAATCAATGGCAATCAGGGTTCGTCTCAAGATAGGTTCGTTCTTTGAAAGCCTTTTAAAGAAAGTAGGTGGGTTTCCCATCCGGTTAGCCTCCGTAGCACGATTGAAAGGGCTGTGGGGATGGGTGAAAAACATACTGTTCTGTTACTTGAGGAATATTACCGGTCTGTATAGCTAGTTGAAAACGAACGATAACAGGGGAAAGATACGTATTTTTTGATTAAAACCTTGTCGCCCTTATTTGGCAGCAGGTATATTGATAATGTAATGTGTTGGTAGTTAACGCGCTTCGCCCTGATTCAGAGATACTTTCTTTTCCCAATTCGTTCTGGTTCCTGCTGATTGCCCTTACTCAACGCTATTTTGAATATCAGTGCCTTAAACCATAGAAAAGAACTCCATACACCCTGTAAGATTTAGAGAGAAGTTGTTCAATAAAACGGACTTTTTCAATCTATTGGGTGATTTTAAAAAGAAATACTACTTACTATAACTAATAGCGACATCTATCCGTGTAATTCAACATTTTGATTGTAGGTATATCACATATTTTAAAATAAGTTTCACTAAAAAATCAATTATACGGCATTATCGGAATGAATTTTGCTTCCCAGCAAAGGACCAAGTAACCATTTTGTTTCACAACCCGATTTTGCTGCTTTTGCAGTTTCACCGTGATAAACCCTGGTTCTTCCTGAAATTTTCCTGGTAAACTTTTAATTGTTTATACTTAGTTTTTATGATATTATCAGTAGATTAGTATATAAGTTTACCCATGTAATTTATAACGTTTTTTTTCAATAGAATAATTATCCACTGTTTCCTCCCATTCGTTTCCCAATCACTTTTCAAAATTTCTTCTATGGATTGCAAAACTTTTACTAAGCTATTCACTTATCTGTGCGTTGATGGGATTTCTGATTCATTTCGGAAATCAGTGTTGAACACCTTATTTCAATGGGGGAGACTAACGCTGGTGCTTTTTTGCGTATGCTTTTCATTGCATACGACTTCGGTTTTTGGGCAGGCGGCAGTCCAGGCCTGGGCGGTACGCTACAATGGAACGGCCAATGGTGAAGATGACGCCCGTAAAGTAATCACTGACGGTGTTGGCAACGTGATCGTGGCGGGAGCTTCTTCCAGTAGTACCGGAACGGATATCGTAACCATCAAATACAACAGCGCAGGGGTTCAGCAGTGGCTGGTACGGTATAAGACTTCACTGAGTAATAACCAAAACAGCACTGCTTCGGTGAGCGAAGACAAGCCCTACGACCTGGTTACGGATGCTGCGGGAAATATTTACGTAATGGGCTATGCCCTCGTTGGTTCCGATCCGGCTCATGAAGCTTCTATTACCATTAAATACGATTCGAAAGGTGTGCAGCAGTGGGCTTACGTATTATCGGCAGAACAGGGATATCCTAGTTTTGAAAATGCTGACCTCCAGTTGGATGCTTCCGGTAACGTGTACCTGACTACTACTCAGGCCGGAAATATGGTCACCATTAAGTTGTCGGGCAACGGGGGTTTGGTCTGGCGAAAAGACTACGCCAATGCCAGCGGCACCGCGCTTACGGTAGATGGGGCCGGTAACGTGTACGTAGCCGGACAAATTAATAACACGAAGAGCGGCTTCGATTTTTTTACGCTTAAATACAGCGCCACTGGTACTTTGCAATGGACCAAACAATTGGCTCCCAGCAATCAAAGAGATGTGACCAAAGACATTGCAGTAGACGCGGCCGGCAATGTATACGTACTGGGCACTTCTCAGGCCGATGATTTTGGTGACATCATTACGCTGAAATACAGTGCTTCGGGAGTGCAGCTCTGGAGAAAAGACTACGATGCCGCCCCTGGATACAGCCGGGATCAGGCCTGCCGACTGTTGTTGGACAAAGACGGGAACGTCATTGTGGCCGGAGCTTCTTATAACCAGACTTTTGAAACGCCGTTTTGGGAATATTCTACCATCAAGTACAGTGCAAGCGGGGTGCAGCAGTGGGTAGCCCGCGAAAAGCTGGACTACAGCGGATGCAACGATATGGTACTGGATGCGGCCGGAAATGTGTACGTAACCGGGGTAGCCGATGGACAATACGCCACCATCAAATACAATAAGTCAGGTGCCAAGCAGTGGGCCGTGTTCTTTACCAGCGGTTATACGGAGTATTCCAATGCCAATGCTCTTTGTCTGGACCCGGCGGGTAACGTTGTAGTGACGGGGTATTCTACTGCTCCCAACAGCTTTGGTGACTTCCTGACCATCAAGTACAATAATTATGGTGCTAATCCGGTATTCTCCGGTTTTGCTCCGACCCAGGTCCCGGTCGGTGCTGGCGTGGCAATTCGGGGCGTAAACTTCAAAAATGTCACTGCGGTGCGTTTCAATGGGGTTGACGCTACCCAGATCAGCGTAGAGTCGTCTGAACTGATCATTGCCACTGTGCCTCAGGGTGCCAGTACGGGCCCGATACAAGTAGTAACCAACGGGGGTAGTATCCAGTCCTCCGCTAACCTGACTCTAGCACCGGTATCCTCTCAATGGCAGGCCAAAGCTTCGATGCCAACCGCAAGGTCTCAACACGGAGCGGGTCTGTGGGGCGCTCAAAGCAAGATAGTCGCTTTTGGTGGCACCAACGGAACCGAGTTGAACGCTACCGAAGTGTTTTCTATTCACGCTCAGACCTGGACAACCGGAACGGCGATGCCTGCTCCTTCCAGAGGGCTGAGCTACGTAACGGCCGCCGATGGACAAATTTACGCGCTGGGCGGATACGGACTGAGCAGCAACCGGACCCAGTGTTACCGATATAACCCTGCTGCCAACACCTGGACGGCCATTGCCAGCATGCCAACGGCCGTGTGGGCGGCGGCCGCAACCATTACCAACAATGGAAAGATTTACGTATTCGGCGGACAAACTTCCGGAGGGTGGTTGAACCAGTACACGCAGGTATACGACATCGCCAGCAACACCTGGAGCGAAAATTTTATGCCTACTCCCATTATGCAGCACCAGGCAGTAACGGGTTACAACGGGAAAATTTACCTGTTTGGCGGGCGCAATGCGACCACCGGAAATTTGTCAGACCAGGTGCACATCTACGATCCGGCTTCCAACAACTGGAGTACGGGCGCTTCCATGCCCGTTCCGAAAGCACAGTTTGCTGCCGTGCGAAGCAATGACGGACGCATATATATCATCGGTGGAAAAGGCAGCTCTATTCCCAATGTGGGCCCTTTTTTTAATTCGGTAGAGTATTATAATCCCAGCAACAATACCTGGCAAACCGGACCCTCCCTGCCGGCTCCCGTCAGTGGACTTACGGTAGTCAATGCTTACGGAAACGTATTTGCCCTGGGTGGCAACAATGGCTCCTTCCGGAATTATAACTGGCAGCTGATTCTGGCTCCCCTGGCTCCCGCTTCGGCAGTAGCGAAGGCCGTGTCTGCCACGCAGATTCAGGTTTCCTGGGTGGATACGTCCGGAAACGAAGAGCGTTACGAAGTAGAGCGTAGTCAGGCTGCTTCGGGGCCCTGGGCAGTCATTGCCAGCTTACCCAAAGATGCTAAAGTGCATACCGATGAGAACCGGATTCCGGGAACTGTCTATTATTACCGCGTAAGAGGGGGCAATTCAGCCGGTTACAGTGCTTATTCGCAGGTAGTCAGTGCGGTCACTTCTGGTACAAGATTAGCCGCTGCCCGCCAAAGTGTTGAGACAACTGCAGATCTACAACAGTTCGTGGCCAGTCCCAATCCGTTTATCGACCGCGTTTCGCTCTCCTTCAGCCTGGAAGAGCCGGCCTATACGGTGCTGGACGTGTATGACCTAAAAGGCGTTTTGGTAAAGCGCGTGTACGAGGGGCAAGCAGAGGCCCATCGGAAATATACTTTTGAGGTCGACGGCAGTGGCTGGCAGCAAGGGATGTACCTGAGTCGCCTGAATACTAATGGGAAGAGCACGCACCAGAAAATTGTGTTGAGCCACTAAGTGAGTAAACAGTATTAAGTATATGAGTTTGATTTTCTGAAAATCAGATAATTCCCAAGGCAATCTGCTATATATACTGATTACTGGACATCGATCGGTCCCCTACGGAAAGATTCCATCCGTAGGGGACCGACTTTAGGTTGGGCTGAATTCCAGTCGTTTGAGTTTAATAAAGATGGAATCCGTAGGGGACCGACTTTACTTCCCTTTCCGCAAAATGTCCGGTAATCAGCTATAAATAATTGTGTTGAGCCACTAAACTTCCAAAGTAAGTAAAGAACCGGGTCCGGTGAAGCATGATGCTTCCCCGGATTTTTGTTTTTAAACAACGGGTTCAAACATTTTTTCACCTTTGCTGTAACCTTCCGCATTGGCCGAGGTTTCCACTCACAAATACGCTTAATCTACTCATTCAACTTGGATTCAGTCTCTGATAACGCATTGATGCTCAAGGTAAAGTCGGGCGATATCGACCGGATGGGTATGCTGTTCGAGCGGTATCACCGGAAGCTTTTCGGCTTTCTTTACCACATGACCGGGCAGGCGGATCTGAGTGAAGATATGGTGCAGAACGTGTTTTACCGGATGCTGAAATACCGCCACACGTTTACCGGAGAAGGTGAATTCAGAACCTGGATGTATCACCTGGCCAGAAACGTACTGGCCGATCAGGTAAAAAAAGAAAAGCGGCACCCGCGGCTGTACGACTACGATGACCTGGCCGAAAGAGTGGGCGGCGGATCCCAGGCGGATGAACGTTTGCACAAAGAGCAGGAAGTGGCGCTGTTGCAGTACGCCCTGGATCAGTTGAGTGCCGAAAAGCGGGAAATACTGGTCCTGAGCCGTTATCAGGAACTCAAATATGAAGAAATCGCCAGGCTGCTCAATACCACCGAAGGAGCGGTAAAAGTGCGGGTGCACCGGGCAATGCAGGAACTGAAGAACATTTACCTCAAAATTGAAAATTGACCGACTGGCAATGAATTGTGAAAACGCAAAAGAAAAGATGGCCGATTGGCTCAACAGTGGCATGACGGAAGCGGAGCAGCAGGAGTGGGATCTGCACGCCGCTGGTTGCACGGAGTGTATGGAAGAATGGAAATCGCTGCGGCACGTGTGGCAGACTATGGAACGGATCAATGTTCCTGAACCCAGCCCGCAAATGCAGACCCGCTTTTATGCCTTACTGGATGAGTACAAGGATACGATGACTCACAACCCCCGCCCAGCCGCAGGGTGGCTGGAGCAATTGAAAAAGATATGGAAGCCCCAGCCAACAATTCGTCTGGCTTATGCCCTGATGCTCCTGTTGTTGGGTGTCGCCGCCGGTTATTGGCTCAAGACGGGTAGCTCACCCAGCCAGTACGAAGTGCAAATGAACGCTTTGTCGGCTGAAGTGCACGAAATGAAGGAGATGCTGCTGCTGACCCTGATCGAAAACCCTTCGGCATCGGAAAGGCTTCGGGCAGTCAGCCTGACGAAAGACATTACAAAGGTGGACCAACGGGTAATCGACGCGCTCCTTAGTACCCTCAACAACGACGAAAACGTGAACGTACGGCTCGTCACCCTGGATGCCCTGGCTCAACTGGCCCACGATCCCCGGGTGCGGGAGGGGCTGGTGCAGTCCATCATTCATCAGGAATCTCCGCTGATGCAGACTGCGATGGTCGACGTAATGGTAGCCCTTCAGGAAAAACGCTCTGTGAAACCCTTGCGCCAATTGCTTCAGGACAAAGAGCTGGATCAGTCGGTAAAAGGGAAAATCGAAAAAGGGATTCAGGTGCTGATCTGAAAAGTGCCGGCCCTTTCAGCCAGTAGAAAGTCTGAATACCTGGACACCCTAAATGGGTGTGCCTTCTCATTCATTACTCATTATTCATTCAATCATTATGAAAAGATTATCTATCTGGGCCTGGTGCCTGATCTGGATCGGGTGCGCAGGAACCGTCCGGGGAGAAGATTTCAAGGAAAAGATTGTGCGGGAATTTACGCCGGCCAAAGAAGCGTCCGCAACCACCCTGGCCATTTTCAACATCAATGGCTTTATCCGGGTGGAAGGTTATGCCGGCAATAAAATACTGGTGGAAGTGGAAAAGACCATATCAGCCACAGAAAAGGAAGACCTGGAAACGGGCAAAAGTGAATTGAAACTGCTCTTTGAACAAAACAGCGACAGCATCATTGTCTACACTGGTGATCCGATCTGCTCCTTTCACCGAAGAAACGGAGGTCGTGACCGGGCAAGTGGCCGCTGCGGCGACTGCTGTGGATACAATCACCACCGGGCAAACTACGATTTTAAGCTCAATTTTACGGTTAAAGTGCCTTTTGCGCTGAATCTGTACGTGTCGACCGTCAACAATGGCGATGTGATCGTACGGGATGTAGAGGGAAATCTGCGGACATTCAACGTAAACGGTCCCGTCACCCTTACCAACGTGAAAGGCAGCACCGAAGCCAGCACCGTCAATGGGAACGTAGAGGCGCAGTACAAAGCCAGTCCGGACGGAAAATCTACCTACCATACCCTCAACGGCGACATCAAAGTGAATTATCCCGCCAACCTTTCGGCTGACCTCAAATTCAAGAATACCAACGGGGATTTTTATACGGATTTCCCCAACGCGGAAGTCCTGCCCCTGGAGGTCACCAAAAACCGGGAGGGCCGGGGAGGAGGCACGGTGTATAAAATCAACAAAGCCGCTTCCGTACGGATTGGAAACGGAGGCAAGACGTTCAGCTACGAAACATTTAACGGTAATATTTATATTCAAAAAGGGAAATAATGAAATCGATATCCATAATTAATCGCAGGGCTGCCCACATCAAAGTGCGTGGAAAAATAACCCGGTTCTCCGTTCAATTGCTGCTATTCCTTTGCAGTTGGACACTGACACCAAACGGATGGGCACAGGACAGTGTAAAAGAGCAACTGGTCGTGCCGTTGAGCAATCCGGGAAAACCGGGCTCACTGGAAGTAGGCTTGCTGAATGGCTCCATCCGGGTGGTTGGGTACGAAGGGAAGGAAGTGGTGATTGATGCCGTGACCCGGGATGGGAAAAAAAGGAACGGTGATGACGATGAAACCAAACCGGCTCCCGGTGGCATGCGAAAGATATCCAGTGGACATTCTTTTGAACTCACGGCCGAAGAACGCAACAACCGCGTGGAAGTCAATTCCGATTCCTGGAAGCGTTCGGTAGACCTGACGATCAAGGTGCCCCGGCAGTTTTCGCTCAAGCTGAGTACGGTGAACCACGGTGACATTGAGGTAGAAAACGTAAGTGGGCAAATGGAAGTGAATAACGTGAATGGCAGCATTGAACTCAAAAACGTGTCCGGTTCAGCCGTAGCCAATACCGTCAACGGCAAACTGATTGCCACCTTCAGGGAGATTGCTCCCGATGCGCCCATGGCTTTCTCTACGCTGAATGGTGCCGTAGACATCACTTTCCCGGGCAATGCCAAACTGTCGACCAAGATGAAGTCGGAGCGGGGTGAAATCTACAGCGACTTCGATATGGCAGTAGAAAAGAGCCAGCCTAAAATCGATCACAGCTCCAAAACGGGCACTTACCGGATCAGCATTGAAGACTGGGTACAGGGAAAAATCAACGGAGGGGGACCGCAGGTGCTGATGAAAAACATGAACGGAAACATTTATCTCCGGAAGGCGAAGTAAGAGTGAGGAAATTGAAATAGGGAAGGGTTGCTTTTGCTCATGAGTGTGAGATAAGTATTCGACTAACGATACCATCTTTCCAATGGTCCATTTCAGTACTAAAAGCCCCTTGATCGGGGCTTTTGTTTTATTATTCCGTTGAATGTCTGAATGGAGGGGAATTTTTCATTTATGGATAACGTATTCTCCGTAAGCCTGCTTCAATGCCTTTCAAACAGGACGTATCTGATTCGGGTATCTAAAAATCCGGATCACCCATAAGTATACTCCGTAAATAAGGCCTTAACTTGGCAGCGAATTTCTGAATCATCCATTCCCGTTCAATTTGTTTATGGCCCGTAGAAAATTGTATACCATTCAGCGCATTGTCAAGAGCCTGACCAATCCCTTCCGGCAGTTTATTGAGCTGGAAGAGTCCAGTGGGGTTATTCTGCTGCTTTGTAGTGTACTGGCGCTGGTACTGGCCAATAGCCAATGGCAGGATTCTTTCGTGCATTTCTGGGAAACCCATCTTTCCGTTGCCTTAGGCAATTTTCGTCTGGAAAAGACGATGGAGCACTGGATCAACGATGGGTTGATGGCTATTTTCTTTCTGGTCGTGGGTTTGGAGATCAAGCGGGAAGTAATGGAGGGCGAACTTTCCAACGTGAAAAAAGCCATGCTGCCCATTATGGCGGCAGTAGGGGGTATGGTTTTTCCTGCCCTGATTTACACATCCCTCAATTACGGAACGGCGACTTCTGCCGGCTGGGCCATCCCGATGGCCACTGATATCGCTTTTTCGCTGGCTATTTTGTCCTTACTGGGCAACCGGGTGCCCACGGCACTCAAGGTTTTTCTGGCGGCCCTGGCCATTGTCGACGACCTGGGAGCCGTGCTGGTGATTGCCTTCTTTTATACCGACCAGATTCACGTGTTGTTCCTGCTGGGAGCCGTGAGCATTTTTGTGTTTCTGATGGTACTCAATCTTTTGCAGATAAGGCAGCTGACCGTATACATTGTGTTTGGTATCCTGATGTGGTTCTGTATGCTCGAATCGGGGGTGCACGCTACCATTGCCGGGGTGCTGCTGGCCTTTACCATTCCTTTCCGCACCCGTCCCGCCAAACGCGAACAATTGCTGATGGTCATCGACAAAAGGCTGGAAATGATCCGAAAGGACATCCGATACAACGAAGAAATCCGAACGCGGGATATTTCTGAAGAACTGGAAGCGCTTACCTTTCAGATCAGCTCGCCTTCCCAACAATTGGAGCACAATCTGCATTCCTACGTTGCCTACTTCATTATGCCCATTTTTGCGCTGGCCAATGCCGGGGTAGTCATCGACGCATCTATCCTGAATCAGGTGTGGCAGCCCATCAGTGCCGGCGTGTTTCTTGGACTATTCATTGGGAAGCCGCTGGGCATTGCTTTGCTTTCCTGGCTGTCGGTAAAACTGGGCTTGGCATCTCTGCCCGCGGGGGTAACCTGGCGGCACATCATTGGTGTGGGCTTTCTGGGCGGAATTGGCTTCACCATGTCTATTTTCATCACCCTGCTGGCTTTCAGCGACCACTCCATGCAGTCGCTGTCTAAACTTTCCATTGTAGTAGCCTCCCTGGTGTCAGGCACGATTGGATATGTGTTCCTTCGTTTTTTCACACCCAATGCTTCCCTGAATTTGCCCGATGAGGAAACGGAAATCGCGCAGGCGACTACCCGACTGCAATAAGATCATACTGCGATTGCGTACGTTGGCTTTTCAATCAGGGTCGGATAAAATCAAACTGGAGCCGGTCGCCTGCCCGGATGCTGTGCTTTTCGCAGTAGCCCCCGTTTACTTCGACCACGTACTGAGCGCCCTGCTCCGATGGATAGGAGTCGATGGCATAAGGAATGGTGTAAGCGTGAATTTTGACGATCTCTTTTTCAGCATTGGCAAAGATGATATCCAGTGAAATAGCCGTATTTTTCATCCAGAATGACCTGGGTGATGAGTCGTCAAAAATAAAAAGCATGCCAGTCGAGTCGGGCAGATAGGCACGGTACATGAGCCCAGCACTGCGTTCTTCTTCCGAATCGGCTATTTGCACGGAGACCTGAGCCAGCACGCTGCCCGTTTGTTTACTCATAAATACAACGCGGCCGTCGGTTCGCATCGAAGTAGCCGGACGGCTTTCCGTATGGGCAGAAGTCGTGCCCCGATTGGACTGTTCGTCAGGTTGATTGTTCGGTTGGCATCCGACCAGTAGGAGGCAGCCAGCAAATAGCAGATGATTTATGCTACTGTGAGTCTGGGTGCGCATCACGGCAACAACTCCACGCGAAGTGGTATTTTTTGCACTGGCTTCTCCCCGTTTACCCGCACACCGGCAATTTTGTCGATCACTTCCAGCCCTTTGGTCACTTCGCCGAAAACGGTGTATTTTCCGTCCAGTTCCATATTTCCGCCCGAAGTCGTGTACGCTTGCCGTTGCTCAGGCGTGGCCGTGATTCCGTACTCTGCTTCATCTTCTTTCAGACTTTCCTCCGTGTAGCGGGCACCGTGTACAATGTAAAATTCGGTAGGAGTGGAGGCCATTTCCGGGTTGCCTTCGTCGAAGCGAGCCATGGCCAGCGCTCCTTTTTTGTGGAAATGATGGGGGTTGAATTCAGCCGGAATCAGGAAATCTTCCTTCGGTGCCGAAGGGTTACCCCCCTGGATGGCAAAACCGCTGACCACCCGGTAAAAGTCGGCGTTATCAAAACGGCCTCCTTTGATCAACCGGATGAAGTTGGCCCGGTGCAGCGGGGTGTCTTCGTATAAACGTACTTCCATATCGCCCATGGGCGTGTGAATCACCAACCGGGTTTCCGTGTTTTCTTTGCCGTACTGCGTGAGCGCTTCCCGCACGTTCGTTTTGTTGATCTCCGGTTGTTTGGATGAACAGCCCAGGCCGGCCAGGAGAATTGCAAAGCATACAAGTCGATGGATCATAAAACAGGGACTAAGTTTGAAATGAGTACTAGGAGTTCTTGCTTTCGTTGGTTTCGCTGAACCGAATGTCGGATTGCACACGCATTTTAAGAAAAGTTTTCCTTACCTGAATCGTCACTGGCTCATTTCAACGGGCAGAAGTATCTCTATCAGGTACTACTTACTGTAGCACTGGGCAAATGTGAATATGGATTGCCGGTAAAATGCCGGGCGTGATTTTAAGCGCATTCTTTCAAATGAATTGTATTTTCTGATGAAAGAACTTCCTCAGAAAACAGAATGTCCTGCCGAAACCGCTTGCCTGTGTTGGGAATCCTACTTTCAGTTAAACCCTGCTGGCTCCCAAACCTGGGAGTTGGGATTGAAAAAAACAATACTTTGAAAATTTGGTTTTCTCTTTGTAAATGGACGGCAGCATGAGGCGAAGTAGTTTTCTTTTTTTAATAAGTCGTTGATCATTAGTTGTATATGCTTAGGTTTGCAAAAACAGGAAGCGCAGGAAAGTGCGGTAATCACGGAAAAGTCGGGCAGAAAGCCGGAAGTTTATCTTTGAAAGGAAGCGAAAAATGGCTCATCGCCAGACTTACCGACGAGCGGGAGAACAATTTGGCTTATTTGAATTCAATCAAAGGGCATACTTCCGCAAAAAGTAATGTTTTTATTTAAAATCCCAAGCTTTCCTCGTAAATTTGTGGATAAATTGCACCGTTAAACAGAGGATTCAGCTACCTATTTATGGAGACCCAATATCTTCCTTCCGATTACCTCCCAATTCTGATTCAACTGGTTGCTGCCATTGGTTTTGTGGTAACTACGATGGTGGTCACGCACCTGATCGGTCCCAAGCGGCACAGCAAGGTGAAAGATGACACCTGGGAATGCGGCATTGAGGCCGAAGGAAATGCCCGTACTCCCATTTCCATCAAGTACTTTCTGATTGCTATCCTGTTCGTCTTGTTCGACGTGGAAATCATCTTTATGTATCCCTGGGCGGTCAACTTCCGGACGCTGGGTATGGAAGGCTTTCTGCAAATGATTCTCTTTATGGGATTGCTGCTGACGGGCTTCATCTACATTATCAAGAAAGGCGTTTTAAAGTGGGAGTAGAAGAGATCATTCAATAAGCAAACCCTACTTGAATGCTTCCGTACACCTTGAGAAAGAATCTCATTTTTGTCGAAGCATTTGTAAAAGACATCTCATATGGAAAATGGAATTAAAATAGTTGATTCACCCGCCGGAGTAGAAGGGGCCGGTTTTTTTGCCACTTCGCTCGATAAGGTAGTAGGTTTGGCTCGTTCGCATTCGTTGTGGCCTTTGCCCTTTGCTACTTCCTGCTGCGGTATCGAATTTATGGCTACGATGGGCTCGCATTACGACATTGCCCGTTTTGGCTCCGAACGCCCCAGCTTCTCACCCCGGCAGGCTGATCTGCTCATGGTGATGGGCACCATTGCCAAGAAAATGGGCCCCATTGTAAAACAGGTATACGAACAAATGGCCGAACCCCGCTGGGTAATGGCAGTAGGTGCCTGTGCGTGCAGTGGTGGCATCTTCGATACGTATAGTGTACTGCAGGGCATCGACCGCATCGTGCCGGTTGACGTGTACGTGCCGGGTTGTCCGCCCCGTCCGGAGCAGATTCTGGAAGGGCTGATGCAGGTGCAGGAGCTGGCGAAAAGTGAGTCGGTACGCCGTCGCAATTCGCCCGAATACCAGGAATTATTGGCTTCCTATAACATAAAATAAATAAGTAGAAGTTGGAGGAGAGACCCTGGAACCTGAGAGATAAAAGGAATAATGGGTCAGAAAAGGGTTGTACCTGTCTGACCTGCCCTTCTTCTTTCGGAGATCCAACCGCTGTCATCCAACTTCCATACGCCACCTCATGACTAACCAAGAAGTAATCGAGGATATTATCGGAAAATTTCCGGAGGCTGTCTCCGATGTTCACGAGCCATACGGCTTACTTACTTTTAATACTACCCGGGAGCAGATCATTCCGATGCTGGAATATCTGTATCACCATCCTCAGTTTCAGATTCAGTTTCTGACGGCTCTTTGCGGAATTCACTACCCCGATCAAAAAGAACAGGAACTGGGGGTGATTTACCACCTGCACAGCCTGGTCAACAATTTCAGAGTACGGATCAAGGTCTTTTTCCCGATCGACGATCCTAATATTCCCACCGCCACGACGCTGTACGCCACGGCCAACTGGATGGAAAGGGAAACCTACGATTTCTTTGGAGTTATTTTTACCGGGCACCCGAATCTGGTGCGGATCCTGAACGTGGATGAGATGGATTACTTCCCGATGCGGAAAGAGTATCCGCTGGAAGACGCTACCCGGCAGGATAAGCCTGACGAACGCTTTGGTCGTTGAGTGTTAAACTAAAAAACATGGCACAACTTCCTATTATAGATAATCAGAAAGAAGAGGTAGTGGGTTACGTCAACGAACTGACGACCCTCAACCTGGGCCCTACCCACCCGGCCACCCACGGTGTGTTTCAGAACGTGCTCCAGATGGACGGGGAGCGGATCGTATCGGGCGTACCCACGATCGGGTACATCCACCGGGCTTTTGAAAAGCTGGCCGAACACCGGCCCTTTTACCAGATTACCCCCATCACCGACCGGCTTAATTACTGTTCCTCTCCCATCAACAATATTGGCTGGTGGATGACGGTAGAAAAATTGCTGGGCGTGACGGTACCCAAGCGGGCGCAGTACATGCGGGTGATTATGATGGAACTGGCCCGCATCGCCGATCACATCATCTGCAACAGCATCCTGGGTGTAGACACGGGCGCTTTTTCCGGCTTCCTGTACGTGTTTCAGGAGCGGGAAAAGATCTACGAAATCTACGAAGAGGTATGCGGTGCCCGCCTGACGACCAATATGGGCCGGATCGGCGGCATGGAGCGCGATTTTACACCAGCCGCCATCCAGAAGATCAAGGCATTCCTCAAGGAGTTTCCCGCCGTACTGAGCGAATTTGAAACCCTCTTTAACCGGAACCGCATCTTTATGGACCGGATCAACTACGTAGGCGGCATCACGGCCGAAAGGGCGCTGAACTACGGTTTTACGGGTCCTAACCTGCGGGCAGCCGGCGTAGACTACGACGTGCGGGTGATGAATCCCTACTCTTCCTACGAAGACTTCGACTTTGAAATTCCGGTAGGCACCAAAGGCGATACCTACGACCGCTTTATGGTGCGCAACGAAGAGATGTGGCAAAGCCTGCGGATCATTCAGCAGGCAATGGACAATCTGCCCGAAGGACCTTACCACGCCGATACACCGGAGTATTACCTGCCTCCCAAACAGGAAGTGTACCGCAACATGGAAGCGCTCATTTATCACTTCAAAATTGTGATGGGCGAAATAGATGCTCCGGTAGGCGAAGTATACCACGCAGTGGAAGGAGGCAACGGGGAACTGGGTTATTACCTGGTGAGCGACGGAGGCCGCACGCCGTACCGCCTGCACTTCCGCCGGCCCTGCTTCATCTATTACCAGGCTTTTCCCGAAATGTGCGTAGGTACCCAGCTTTCCGATGCCATCGTGATTATGAGTAGCCTCAACGTGATTGCCGGGGAACTGGATGCTTAGGTAGCACTTTTGTGAAAGTACGCGAAATTATCAAATTGATAGAAGCAGACGGATGGTATCTGGTTCGGCAAAAAGGGAGCCATCGGCAATATAAACACCCAATTAAGAAAGGATTAGTGACCATTGCGGGACATCAACTGTCGGATGAAGTAGCTCAGGGAACGTTACATAGTATCTATAAACAAGCAGGCATCGAAAAATGAGAAAGTACCTGGTAATTTTCGAGAAAACGTCTTCTGGATACAGTGCTTACGTACCTGATTTACCTGGATGTGCAGCCACTGGCTCTTCTAAAGGAGAAATAGAAAAAAATATATACGAAGCAATTCAGTTTCATCTGGAAGGGCTAGAACTGGAAGGTCTAACCATTCCAGAACCCAATTCAGAAGCGGAAGTATTGCTTTTTCAAGCGTAAACAAGGATTCAAGGGATGATGGACTCACCAAAAGAAATCAAGTTTTCAGAACCGACGTTTCAGCTTGCCCAGCAGTTCATTGGCCGGTATCCGGAAGGTCGGCAAAAGTCGGCGCTGCTGCCTTTGCTGCACCTGGCGCAAGCCGAATGGGGCTGGCTTAGCCCGGAAGTAATGGACTACGTAGCGGGACTGCTGAAGATTCAGCCCATCGAAGTATACGAAGTGGCTACCTTCTACACTATGTTTCACCTGCAGCCTACGGGCAAATACGTGCTGGAAGTGTGCCGCACGGGCCCCTGCTGTTTGCTGGGAGCGGAGAACATCATTGAGCACATCGAAAATAAACTCAACATCAAAGTAGGGGAGACCTCTGCCGACGGGATGTTCACGCTGAAAACCGTGGAATGTCTGGCGGCCTGCGGGTACGCTCCGGTTTTGCAGGTACAACTAAGGGAAAAAGGGAACAACTACAACAGTACCTATCAGTACTTCGAAAACCTGACCGAAGAGAAAACGGACGAAATGATGGACCAATTAAGTAAGCGATAAACAACCATGGGACGCAAGCTATTAACTGAACATATCAACGTGCCCGACATCCACACTTTCGATGTGTACCGCAAACACGGCGGCTACGCTTCGGTGGAAAAGGCCCTGAAGACCATGACGCCCGAAGAAGTGGTGGAGGAAGTGAAGAAGTCGGGTCTGCGGGGAAGGGGAGGCGCTGGTTTTCCGGCGGGGATGAAGTGGAGCTTCCTGGCCAAACCCGAAGGCAAACCCCGTTACCTGGTCTGCAATGCCGACGAAAGTGAGCCCGGTACTTTCAAGGACCGCCACCTGATGTCGAAACTGCCGCACCTGTTGGTAGAAGGCATGATCACCGCCAGTTACGCGCTGGGTGCCCGTACTTCCTACATTTACGTGCGGGGCGAAATGATTTCGGTCATTCACATCCTGGAAAGAGCCATTCAGGAAGCCTATAACAAAGGATTTTTAGGAAAGCACATTCTGGGAAGCGATTACTCGCTGGATCTGTACGTCCATCCCGGTGGGGGCGCTTACATCTGCGGAGAGGAAACGGCCCTGCTGGAATCGCTGGAAGGCAAGCGGGGGAACCCGCGGAATAAGCCACCTTTTCCGGCCGTTTCTGGTCTGTACGCCTGCCCTACAGTAGTTAACAACGTGGAGACGATTTCGGCTGTGCCCTGGATTGTGAACAACACCGGTGACGAATACGCAAAAATCGGCATCGGGCGTAGCACCGGAACGAAACTGATTTCGGCCTGCGGACACCTCAACAAACCGGGCATTTACGAAATCGAATTGGGCGTACCCGTCGAAGAGTTTATCTATTCGGACGAATACTGCGGTGGAATCCGCAACGGAAAGAAACTGAAGGCCGTCGTAGCCGGCGGTTCTTCCGTGCCGATTCTCCCGGCTAATATGATCCTGACGACGGCCAAGGGCGAACCCCGCCTGATGACCTACGAATCACTCTCCGACGGTGGGTTTGCCACGGGTACGATGCTGGGTTCCGGTGGTTTCATCGCGATGGACGAAGATACCTGCATTGTGCGCAATACCTGGAACTTCACCCGGTTTTATCACCACGAATCCTGCGGACAGTGCAGTCCTTGCCGCGAAGGGACCGGTTGGATGGAAAAAGTGCTGCACCGCATTGAGTACGGCCACGGCCACATGCACGACATCGACCTGCTGGTCGACGTGGCCAAGAAGATCGAAGGCAATACCATTTGTCCCCTGGGCGACGCTGCCGCCTGGCCGGTGGGCAGTGCCATCCGCCACTTCAGAGACGAATTTGAGTGGCATATCAAACATCCGCAGGAGGCTACCCGCAAAGGAGCTGTCTATCGGAATGAAGGAATATTAGTGTAAAGGTTTGGTAAACGAACCGCAGTTAAAGCAGTGAATATTGAATTCACCATCTGTTCAGGACAAATTCATGGAAGAAAATAAAGTCATGTTCAAAGTCACCTTCGACAACATTGAAGTCGAAGTGGAACCAGGAACCACCATTCTGCAGGCTGCCCGTAAAATTGGCGGCGAAGTGGTGCCCCCGGCCATGTGTTACTACGCTCCCCTGAAGGGAACGGGAGGTAAGTGCCGGGCTTGTCTGGTAAAGGTGGCACAGGGTTCAGCCAAAGATCCCCGTCCGATGCCCAAACTGGTCGCATCGTGCATCACGCCCGTGCAGGACGGCATGGTGGTAGAAAACACCGTTAGTAAAGAAGTGCTGGACACCCGCAAGGGCATTGTGGAGTTTCTGCTGATCAATCACCCGCTGGACTGCCCCATTTGCGACCAGGCCGGTGAATGCGATCTGCAAAACTTTGCCTATGAGCACGGAGCGGCCAAAACCCGTTACGAAGAAGAACGCCGCACGTTCGATCGGATCGACATCGGTCCTTACGTACAGCTGCACATGACGCGCTGCATTTTGTGCTACCGTTGCGTCTACACCGCCGATCAAATCACCAATCAGCGGGTTCACGGCGTACTGGGCCGGGGCGATGCAGCCGAAATCAGCACGTACATTGAAAAAGCGATTGACAATGACTTCTCCGGCAATATCATCGACGTGTGTCCGGTTGGAGCACTCACCGATAAGACCTTTCGTTTTAAGCAACGGGTGTGGTTCAGCAAACCGGTAGACGCCCATCGCAATTGTGAAAACGATAAGTGTAGTGGTAAAGTGGTACTTTGGTACAAAGGTGCGGATGTGCTCCGGGTAACCGGTCGCAAAAACATATTTGGTGAGGTAGAGCAATTCATCTGCAACACTTGCCGGTTTGAGAAGAAACAAACCAGCGACTGGACCATCGAAGGGCCGCGGGTTATCGACCGTGGATCCGTCATTTCCCAAAATCATTACGAGAAGGGAACCGTAAAACCGGAATTTTCGCTTAAAATTGCGGGCAATTACAAGAAGATAGAGGACACCATTAAAAAGTAGGGAGCGGAATTATGTCAGAAGAGCAAATATATTGGTTGGTCAAAGCCCTCATCATTCTGGCGGTTTTTGGCATTACCCTGCTCATCGCCACGTATTCTACGCTGGCAGAGCGCAAAGTGGCCGGTTTTCTTCAGGACCGGCACGGACCGGACCGGGCGGGCCCCTACGGGATCTGGCAGCCTTTTGCCGATGCCGTGAAGATGTTTTTCAAAGAAGAATTTATTCCCAGCCAGGCCAACAAGTGGCTGTTTATCATTGGTCCCTGTCTGGCGATGCTGACGGCCCTGATGGCTAGTGCGGTGATCCCTTTCGGAGATTCGTTTCGGGTAGAAGGGGTCGTTATTCCGGTACAGGGCATAGAAATCAACATCGGTATTCTCTACATCTTCGGCGTGGTTTCGCTGGGCGTGTACGGCATTATGATCGGTGGCTGGGCTTCCAATAACAAATTCTCATTGCTGGGTGCCATTCGGGCGGCTTCCCAGAACATCAGCTACGAATTGGCGATGGGCTTGTCCATCATTGCGGTCTTAATGTTATCCGGTTCACTTTCCCTGCGGGAAATTGTCAATCAGCAGCACGGGTTCAACTGGAACGTGTGGCACCAGCCGCTGGGCTTCGTCATCTTCCTGATCTGCGCCTTTGCCGAATGTAACCGGACGCCTTTTGATTTGCCGGAATGTGAAACCGAACTCATTGGCGGCTACCACACAGAGTACAGCAGTATGAAGCTGGGCTTCTACCTGTTTGCCGAATTCATTAACATGTTCATCTCCTCTGCCGTGATGGCAACCCTGTACTTCGGTGGTTTCAACTATCCGGGTATGGACGCGGTGTACCAGGCCCTGACGGGTTCGCTTGGGGCCCTAGCCGGACATAACGTAGCCACGGCCATTGGCATTGCGGTGCTGTTTGCCAAAGCTTTGTTCGGGGTGTTCTTCTTCATGTGGGTGCGCTGGACGCTGCCCCGTTTCCGGTACGACCAACTGATGAACCTGGGCTGGAAGGGCCTGATTCCCCTGGCGATGTTCAACATACTGATGACCGGCCTGGGCGTATTGAAAGATATTCCTTATCTGAATGCCCTGGTGATGGGAATCATCATCCTGGTGTTTGTGATTCAGAGTGCGATGGCACCTAAGAAGCAGCCGCGCACGCAGCGGACATAAAGCTTCGGGCTTTACATAACTATCGACTTTATGAAACTAACAAATAGAACCAAAGTGCTGGAAAAGAAGGAGATGACGCTGGCTGAAAAAGCGTACCTCCCGGCTATTTTCCAGGGATTGGGCATTACCATCCGGCACTTTTTCAGTAAAAAAGCAACGATCAAATACCCGGAAGTACAGCGGCCGCTGAGCCCGGTTTTCCGGGGCCTGCACATTTTGAAACGCGACGAAGAAGGTCGTGAGCGTTGTACGGCCTGCGGATTGTGTGCGGTAGCCTGTCCGGCCGAAGCTATTTCCATGATTGCCGGAGAAAGAACCAAGGGTGAAGAGCACCTGTATCGGGAAGAGAAGTACGCGGAAGTGTACGAAATCAATATGCTGCGCTGCATCTTCTGCGGCCTGTGTGAAGAAGCATGTCCCAAAGCGGCCATTTTTCTGCAAAAAGATACAATGGCACCGGCTTTCTATCAGCGCGGCCAGGTGATTTATGGAAAGGATCGGCTGGTAGAGCCAGTCAAACAAAAGGGAGAAACCGAACTTCCGGGCGTAAAGAAGCAGATTGCCCCTTACGAAACCACTTCCAATCGGTTATTACGCATCGAAAACAAATAACTATGACTGGCAATCTGTTTTATTTTCTGGCTTTTGTGACGCTGTTGAGCGCCCTGATGGTCGTGGTGGTGCGAAATCCGGTTTACAGTGTACTGTACCTCATCCTGACCTTTTTTACGCTGTCGGGGCATTACATCTTGCTGAATGCCCAGTTTCTGGCGGCAGTGAATATTATTGTGTACGCCGGAGCCATTATGGTGCTCTTCCTTTTTGTCATCATGTTTCTGAACCTCAATAAGGAAACGGAACCCGGCAAAAGCAATATCATTAAGTTTGCGGCTGCCGTTGCCGGCGGAATGCTTCTGGTGGTGATGGTGGCGGCCTTAAAGTCGGCCAATATCGGCACGTACGATGCGGGCAACTTCAACTCCCAGGTGGGTATGGTAGAAAATCTGGGGATGGCGCTTTTCAAACAATACCTGCTACCATTTGAGTTGGCTTCGGTGCTGTTTCTGATTGCGATGGTAGGAGCCGTAATGCTTGGCCGGAGAGAAGCGGGTGACCGGAATTTCTAGCTGTTGATGGATTTAATGCGCCTGGAAGAAGATAAAACCGAATTCACTACATAAAAGGTCGTTCATTATACATCGGCGGTTATTCATTATTCTATTCAGATATGCAACAAGTACCCGAGGTAATTCAAACCATTCCGCTCAATCACTACGTTTTTTTCAGCGCGGCTTTGTTTGTGATTGGCATTGTGGGCGTATTGTTACGCCGGAATGCGCTCATCATCTTTATGTCCATCGAACTGATGCTCAATGCGGTCAACCTGCTGTTCATTGCGTTCTCATCCTATCGTTCTGATCCTTCCGGACAAGTGTTTGTGTTCTTTATTATGGCAGTCGCCGCTGCGGAAGTGGCAGTAGGCCTGGCCATTATTGTGATGATATACCGGAACCTGCGTTCCGTGGATGTGAACATCCTGAACCGGTTGAAGTGGTAGTTTCATTCGTAACAACAGCGTTTTAACGCATAGCGTATTTCTTCATGCAACCAGAATTACTCTGCATTCTCATTCCCCTTTTACCGCTTATTGGTTTTGCCATCAATGGTCTGGGTTTCCGGCATATTTCCAAAGGGGCGGTGGGGCTCATCGGTTCGGCCGCTTCCATCGGCGCTTTTCTGGCTTCCATCTTTTTGTTCTTACAATTTACGGGTGGTGGCAGCCAACCCATTACCGTCCACCTGTTCGACTGGATTTCAACCGGCAGCCTCAACATTTCCTTCTCCTTCCTGATTGACCAGCTTTCCCTGCTGATGCTGCTCATCATTACCGGCGTCGGTTCGCTGATTCATATCTATTCCATCGGCTACATGCACCACGATGAAGGTTTCGGGAAGTTCTTCGCTTTTCTGAACCTCTTCCTGTTCTTCATGCTGCTGCTGGTGATGGGTTCCAACTACGTCATCACTTTCATTGGTTGGGAAGGCGTGGGACTCTGCTCTTACCTGCTGATCGGTTTCTGGAACAAGAACACCAACTATAACAACGCGGCGAAGAAGGCCTTCATCATGAACCGCATCGGTGACCTGGGTTTTCTGCTGGGCATCTTCCTGATTTATACGACCTTCAAGACCGTAGAATACGGCGACGTATTCCGGGCGGTGATCAATTACCAGGTGAACGATCCGGTCATTGTGGCCATCACCTTACTGCTCTTCGTGGGAGCAATGGGAAAGAGTGCCCAGATTCCGCTCTACACCTGGCTACCCGATGCCATGGCGGGTCCTACGCCGGTTTCGGCCCTGATCCACGCCGCTACCATGGTGACGGCCGGTATTTATATGATTATTCGTTCTAACCTGTTGTACACGCTGGCACCCACCACGCTGCACGTAGTAGCGATCATTGGGCTGGCGACTGCGTTGTTCGCCGCTACTATCGGTATCTTCCAAAACGACATCAAGAAGGTGCTGGCTTATTCTACAGTAAGTCAGTTGGGTTATATGTTCCTGGGTCTGGGCGTCATGGCCTATTCCTCTTCGATGTTCCACGTCATTACGCACGCTTTCTTTAAAGCCCTGCTTTTCCTGGGAGCTGGTAGCGTGATCCACGCGATGAGCGATGAGCAGGACATTCGCCGCATGGGCGGACTGAAGGGTGCTTTGCCCATTACGTTCTGGACCTTTCTCATTGGAACCATTGCCATTTCGGGTATTCCTCCGTTTGCCGGTTTCTTCTCCAAAGACGAAATCCTGGCGCACGTGTACGAACACGACAAACTGATGTGGGGATTGGGTCTGCTGGGATCGTTTATGACTTCTTTCTACATGTTCCGCCTGCTGTTCCTCACTTTTTACGGACCCTTCCGGGGCACGGCGCACCAGCGTGAACACCTGCACGAATCGCCTTCTTCCATGACCATGCCCTTGCTGGTACTGGCGGTGCTGTCGGCCATCGGTGGGTTGATTGGTTTGCCCGAAATGCTGGGACACAACTGGCTGGCCAGTTTCATGAGCCCTTTGTTTGAACTGACTGAACTGGCTAAACAAAGAAATCCGGAGGCTTTTGCTACGGTACCTCTGTCTCATTCGGAGGAACTGACGCTCATGTTGGTTTCCTCAGCCGTAGCCCTGATTGCTTTCCTGATAGCCCGAACTATTTACGTAAGCCGGAGAGCCGTGCCCGCCGAAGAAGGCCAACCGGTGCCTGCCTTCCAGAAGCTGGTGTACAACAAATACTACATTGACGAACTGTACGATGCGCTCTTTGTCAAGCCGCTCAATGCCCTTTCCAACATTTTCTATTCTTTGTTTGAAGTGCTGGGCATTGATATGCTGGTAAATGGGGTAGGAAAATCGGTGACGGGCACGGGCAAACTGATGCGGTACGCCCAGAATGGGGCCATCGGTTTTTACATCTTTGCGATGGTGATGGGCATTATTCTGATCCTGTTGCTCAATCTCCCTTTCATGGGATAAGGGAATATACATTATCAAACTTATTACCGAAAGCATGCTAACGCTTACTTTAATTGGATTGCCCTTTGTTGCTGCCTTGTTGATTTTGTTGCTGAAAGGAGAAAGCACCCGGAACATCGCTTTGGTGGCGGCCCTGGCCGAACTGGCCGTAGCGGTGGTAGCTGCAGTGCAGTTTTCGCCGGAAGCCGGAGCCCAGTTTGCAGCCAGCTTTCCCTGGATCGAATCGGCGGGAATTAATTTCAGCGTCGCGATGGACGGCATCAGCCTGCTGCTGGTGATTCTGACGACGCTGCTGGTCCCCTTGATCATTCTGGCTACTTTCGGGCACCAGTACCGCAATCCTTCGGCTTTTTACGCACTGATTCTCTTCATGGAAGCGGCCCTGATCGGGGTTTTTACCGCGAAGGATGCTTTCCTTTTTTATCTGTTCTGGGAAGCGGCTCTCATTCCGGTGTACTTTCTGGCCGGCATCTGGGGAGGCAAAGACCGCATCCGGATTACCTTCAAATTTTTCGTGTATACCATTTTCGGTAGCTTGTTTATGCTGCTCGGACTGGCCTACCTCTATTTCCAGACACCCGGTACCCACTCTGCCGACCTGAACGCCATCTACGCCCTGAACCTGAGTGCCCAGGAGCAGAGCTGGTTGTTCTGGGCCTTGTTCATTGCCTTTGCGGTCAAAATGCCGGTATTCCCTTTCCATACCTGGCAACCCGATACCTACACCGAATCACCCACGCCCGCTACGATGCTGCTTTCCGGCATCATGCTGAAGATGGGGATTTACGGAGTCATTCGCTGGCTGCTGCCGGTGGTGCCCCAGGGCGTAGCTGAATGGGGTACGCTGGCCATGATTTTATCCATCATTGGCATTATTTACGGTTCCGTCATTGCGGTGCGCCAGAACGATATGAAGCGATTGGTAGCGTATTCTTCCTTCGCGCACGTAGGCCTGATGTCGGCGGGGGTGTTTTCCCTGACGCAAAATGGCATGCAGGGAGCGGTCATTCAGATGCTGGCGCACGGCATCAACGTGGTGGGTTTGTTCTTCGCCATCGACATCATCGCCAGCCGTACCAAAACCCGTGACTTGGAAAGACTGGGCGGCATTACGCAAAGTACCCCGGCTCTGACCGTCTGCTTTATGATCCTGCTGCTGGGCAGTGTGGCCTTACCGCTGACCAACGGATTCGTGGGTGAATTCCTGATGCTGGCGGGCATCTTCGAATACGATGCCTGGTACAGCGCCGTTGCTGGCCTCACCATCATCCTGGGAGCCGTTTATATGCTGCGGATGTTCCAGAAGGCGATGTTTGGCAAAAAGAACCCAACCACTGAGCAGTTTGCCGACCTGACCTTCAGCGAAAAGGCGGTGTTGTTTCCACTGGTATTTATGGTTTTCTGGATCGGATTATATCCGAACACCTTTCTGAAAATGACAGGTCCGGCCGTAGCAGATTTATTGAAAGTAATTGGTGAAAATCCGGTAGGATTGAAATAAAGTTCAAACAGGTTTCTGAGGTAGAAGTCAATATCCGGAAGTCCTGTTTCAAACCTTGCGCATATCAAATTGAATACATGGGGCAGCTTCCATTGCACTCATAGAATTATAAAAATCGGACATGATTTCCATTGTACTCTTAACTCTTTTTGGAATTGCCTGTTTGTTTCTGGGCTTTTTAAAGTCTAAGCAGATACTGATGCCGGCAACGATGTTGTTCCTGGTAGTTGCTTTCGTAGCAAATGCCATGGACTGGAACCAGCCTGGCAGTTACCTCAACAATATGATGGCTACCAGTAACGTATCCGTGGCTTTCGTTGGTATTATCATCCTGTCAGCCCTGCTGATTCTGCCCCTCACGCAACGCTACATCCACGATGAGCGGGCACAGCTGGCCGAATACCACGCCATATTGCTGTTTTCCATCATCGGTGCCATTATGATGGTGAGCTACGAAAATATGATTATGCTGTTTGTCGGCCTGGAAATCCTTTCCGTATCGATGTACGTGCTGACGGGAAGTGACAAGCGGAACCTCAAGTCGAACGAAGCGGCGTTGAAATACTTCCTGATGGGCTCCTTTGCCACCGGTATTTTGCTCTTTGGCATTGTGCTACTATATGGCGCTACGGGCCTTTTTACCATTAAGGGCATCGGCGAATACGTCAACAGCGCGGGCAGTGATATTTCTCCGTTGCTGTACGTGGGCCTGCTGCTGGTGCTCATTGGCATTCTGTTCAAGGTTTCAGCCGCCCCCTTCCACTTCTGGACACCCGACGTTTACGACGGGGCACCTTCGGTTTTCACGGCCTTTATGTCAACCGTAGTGAAGACAGCCGGTTTTGCTGCGCTGTACCGCTTGCTTTCCGTGGCGTTTACCGACGTACACGGTTTCTGGTGGACTACCCTGGCCGTGATGACCGTGATGACCCTGGCCGCCGGCAACCTGACGGCCGTGTACCAGCAGAGCTTCAAGCGGATGCTGGCTTATTCCAGTATCTCCCACGCCGGTTACCTGCTCATTGCCGTCGTGGCGTTCAACCAACGTTCCGAGCAGGCCATCCTGTTCTATTCCCTGGCTTATTCGCTGGCTACGGTAACCGCTTTCGGCGTGATGATGCTGGTAGCTGATCAGAATGCGACCAACGGACAACCCAACGAAGATTACGGAGCTTTCAACGGGCTGGCCAAAACCAATCCCTTCCTGGCCTTTGCCCTGACCGTTTCGATGTGTTCATTGGCAGGTATTCCGCTTACTTCGGGCTTCTTCGGCAAGTTTTTTATCTTCATCAGCGCCATTGAGCAGCAAATGGTTTGGTTGTTGGTGGTCGCCGTGCTGATGTCGGCCGTAGGGATTTATTACTACTTCCGGGTGGTCATCGCCATGTATATGCGCGAAGGCAGCACCGGCGTCATTGCCATTTCTCCTTTGTATAGACTGATTCTCATTGTGACTACCGTTCTCACCATCCTGCTGGGCGTGATGCCGGGCATCATCACCCGGATGGTCTGAGCAGATCAATAAAATTGAAAAGAGTACGAAGCCATCTTCCCGGATGGCTTTTTCGTTGGCTGAAAATGCGTATTTTGTCAGACGAATCGCCCCGAATTGCGTTGTAAGTGCACAAGGCCTTTTTAATATTTACGCGATCCATCCTCCCATTTTTTATATAGCCACAATTATTCGATCCCATTTTATGCACCTCCAACATCTTTCTCAAGACCCGTATCTGATTCCGCTGCTGGAGCAAATTGAACTGCCGGTGAGGACAACCGAACGGAGGGTCTACGTGGATCTGCTGGAATCCATTGTGTCGCAGCAACTTTCCGTGCGGGTGGCAGACGTGATCTTCGGTCGTTTTCTGAATCTGTTTGAGAATGGATATCCTGATCCGGCGAAGCTGCTATCTATGGAAACGGAACGCTTGCGTTCGGTAGGATTGTCTCTGCATAAGGCGTCGTATCTGCAAAACGTAGCCCGGTTTGCATTGGAACACGGTTTGGAAAAGGAAGTACTGAATCGAATGACCGATGAGGAAGTGGTAGAGCATCTGACGCGCATCAAGGGCGTGGGGAAATGGACCGCAGAAATGATCCTGATGTTTTCGCTGGATCGCCCCGACGTGTTCCCGGTTGATGACCTGGGTATTCAACAAGCTATGATTCGTTTGTACGGGGTAGAGGAGAAAGGACGCCTGCTTCGGAGCCGGTTGACGGAAATCGCCGAACAGTGGCGACCGTACCGCACCTACGCCTGCCGCTACCTCTGGCGCTGGAAAGATGCCAAACCGACGCTTTAAACCCATTGCCACTATCTTGGACTGATATACCGAATCAATTTCAAACAACGTATCCTATTCTTTTGATCACAAACTCCTTCGAAAAGGCGTAGCATCGCTGACAGCTAACCGCTACTTATATTCATAAATAATCTATTTTTGCCAATCTCTATTTTTATTCTTGATTGGAAATCTCACTCAGCGAACATCTTCAGTCCATTCTCAGCAGCTTACCGGCTCTCCTGCCGGAAATCGGGCTGGCCGTCGGATTCCTGGTCGTGATTCTGCTGGATCTCATTACGCACCGGTCTGCACCAGAGTGGAAAGGGGGAATGCTGTGGACCGCCACTTTGATGACCTGCCTGCTGATTGCCATGACCACCTTTCTGAAACAAGGATTGCCGACAGAAGTATGGCCCGGCTGGTTAATTCACGATGGGCTGGCCGTATTTGGCAAAGGCTTGTGCCTGTTAACGGCCGTGCTGGTATTGTTCCACGCCCAGAGCCTGCAAAAAAACTATCCGACTTTGTTTACCGGAGAATTCTTTGCCTTGCTTTTGGGCTTGCTATTGGGACTGTTTCTGATGGTGATGTCGGCCAATCTGCTGATGGTTTACTTGTCCATTGAGCTGGTTTCGCTCAGTTCGTACGCCCTCAGTACGTTCAGGCAGGATGCCCGGGGAGCGGAAGGGGGAATGAAATACTTACTTTTCGGAGCGGTCAGTTCGGGCGTGATGCTGTACGGCATGTCGTTGTTGTACGGAATGACGGGCACGCTCCACTTTACCCATCCGGATTTTGCGGAGAGCCTTGGTCAGATCCCGCTGATGCCGTTGATGCTGGCCGGCTTACTGACCATGGGCGGATTCCTGTTCAAGATTTCTGCCATTCCGTTTCACTTCTGGACCCCCGATGTGTACCAGGCGGCTCCCACACCTGTAGTGGCCTTTTTCTCCGTTGCGCCCAAAGCAGCAGCGCTGATCATTTTCCTGCGCTTTCTGGCCGGTTTTCCAACTCTGTTGCTACCGACCGTGGCGGCGCTGGCCATCGGCAGTATGGTCGTGGGCAACTTTTCGGCCTTGTGGCAAAAGGATGGCAAGCGCATGCTGGCGTATTCTTCCATTGCGCACGCCGGGTTTATGATGGTAGGCCTGGTGGCGGTCAATGACCTGGCCTGGCGCAGTCTGGCTTTTTACCTGGCTACCTACCTGTTTCTGAACCTGGCCGCTTTCTTCCTGCTGGATCTGGCTGCCCACGGCACCCCGGCGGAGGAGAAAGATTTCTACGCGATGGAACGTTTGAAAGGGCTGGGTTTGCAAAAGCCCTTGGTGGGTATCGCGCTTTTACTGGTGATGGTCGGGCTGGCCGGTTTGCCGCCTACCGCCGGTTTTACGGCCAAGCTGTTTATTTTTTCTTCCCTCTGGGAGGCGTACCAGAGCAGTCACCTTCCCTGGCAACTGGCTCTGTTTATTGTCGGCCTGCTCAATGCCGTCGTTTCCCTGTTCTATTACCTGAAAATCCCCTTCTATCTGTTTTTTCGTTCCCCTTCCCCTTTTTCACGGCTTCCTTTTGAACTTACCGGCACCCAAAAAATGTTAACTGCCTGGGTGGTATTACCGATTTTGCTGTTTTTTTTCAAAGCGGACTGGCTGATGAATTTCATTGCCGGTTTGACTTGGCTGACGAAGTAGGCAGGAGCAGGTAAGAAGTTATTCATGATTAATTTTATCTTCTGTGGGATGTCTTGTAACTTGCGTAACAACGGTTCGTAAGCAAGTATACGGCTCCGCTACCATCCTTAACCTACTATGAGCGACGCAATCAAACACGAATGCGGAATTGCCATGATCCGGCTCCGCAAACCCCTCCAGCATTACATCGACAAGTACGGTACGGCGCTGTACGGAATCAACAAGTTGTATCTGCTGATGGAAAAGCAACACAACCGCGGTCAGGATGGGGCGGGAGTAGCCAACATCAAACTGAACGTTCCACCGGGTAGCCGCTACATCAGCCGCTACCGCTCCATCGAAAACCAGCCCATTCAGGACATCTTCAAGAAAATCAACAAGAAATATAAAAAATCGCTGAAAGGCAACAAGGACAAGGCGAAGGATGCCAACTGGCTGAAGGAAAACGTAGCCTTCAGCGGAGAGGTGCTCCTGGGCCACCTGCGCTACGGCACCCACGGCGTCAACAGTGTGGAAAACTGCCATCCGATGCTGCGACAGAACAACTGGAGAAGCCGCAACCTGGTAGTCGCCGGTAACTTCAACATGACCAACGTAGACGAACTGTTTGATAAGCTGGTTTCACTGGGTCAGCATCCGAAGGAGAAAGTAGATACGGTGACCGTGATGGAAAAGATCGGGCACTTCCTGGACGAAGAAAATCAGCGCATTTTCAACCTGTACAAAGATCAGTATACCAACGCCGAACTATCGGGCATCATTGAAGACAACATTGACCTGCCCCGCGTATTGCACCGTTCCTGCCGTGACTTCGACGGCGGCTATGCCATGGCCGGCATGACGGGTTACGGAGCGGCCTTCGTGGCCCGCGATCCGGCGGGTATCCGTCCGGCCTATTACTACGCCGACGATGAGATCGTAGTGATTGCTTCGGAAAAGCCGGCTATCAAAACGGCTTTCAACGCTGAATTCAGCCAGATCAAGGAGATCAAGCCCGGACACGCCCTGATCATCAATAAAAAGGGCGAATTTGACCAGTATCCGTTCATTGAAACCCTGGAGAAAAAGTCTTGCAGCTTTGAGCGCATCTACTTCTCCCGCGGTACCGACCCGGATATTTACCGCGAACGCAAGGAACTGGGCCGGCTGCTCATTCCCCAGGTACTGAAAGCCATCGAATACGATCTGGAGAATACGGTGTTCTCCTACATTCCCAATACCGCAGAAACGGCCTTTCTGGGTATGATTGAAGGCATGGAGCAGTACCTGATTCAGCAACGCAAACGAGCCATTATCGAGGGCGTCAGTTCGGATGAGGATTTGGAAAAAATACTTTCCTTCCGTCCGCGCGTAGAGAAACTGGTTATCAAAGACGCCAAACTGCGTACCTTCATTACCGACGACGTGCACCGCGACGACCTGGTGGCGCACGTGTACGATACCACCTACGAAGTGATCAACAAGGGCAAAGATACCCTGGTGCTGATCGACGATTCGATTGTGCGGGGTACGACCCTGGAAAAGAGCATTCTGAAAATGCTGGACAAACTGGGACCCAAGAAGATCATCATTGTTTCGTCGGCTCCCCAGATCTGCTTCCCCGACTGCTACGGCATCGACATGTCCAGGATGAACGATTTCGTAGCCTTCCGGGCGGTACTGGCCCTGCTGAAGGAAAATGGCCTGGACAATCTGCTGGAAGAGGTATACGACGATTGCGTACAGGCGATTCAGTGGGGACACAGCGAAGAAGAAAACTACGTCAAAGCTTTATACGCACCCTTTACGGCTGAAGAGATTTCCCGTAAAATTGCCCAGATCATCACCCCGAAAGACATCAAAGCCCAGGTCGACGTAATTTACCAGACAGTAGACAACCTGCACCGGGCTTGTCCCCACCATTCGGGCGACTGGTACTTTACCGGCAACTATCCGACCCGGGGCGGCAACCGCATCGTCAATAAGGCCTTCATCAACTTTATGGAAGGCAAAGGCGTGCGGGCGTATTAAAATGGGTTAGAATAAAAATTTGAGCGCTTCCCTCTTGTCAACAGAGGGAAGCGCTTTGTTTTAGAGGCTCTATAGTCCTGAAAGTAGAGATCAGCGAAATAGGAAGCTACTTTATACCATATACTTGGCGCAAATTGCTAAATATCAAGCTTTTGTACTCCTGTACTTTCTGCTTTAAACTGTCTACTCACTTAGACGTCAGCTTGCAGGCTATTATTGGGGCGTTCTGGAAAGTCCAGCATGGCGTGTCGGCCGGGGGATTTAAGAACAAAAAGCCGGCTAATAAAAAAGCCATACAACGAATTGGAAAGCAAGACCTCCACGAAATGCGGCCCCCGTATGGATGCCGGCATCAGCGGATTGGGGAACACCAGCGAAGCGACCACCAGCAGACCCAGAAGCAATACCAGGCCGATAGTCAATTCCCGTTGCCGATTCTGTAGCATAAGGATGACCGGGAAAGCAAACACAATCCATAGCATACCGCGGACATACTGAAGCAACACCAGCGGGCCGTTGTCTACCGTACCTACTCCGTAGAACGAACGTACTTCGGCAAATTGCCAGGCAACATAATAGCCGAATGCAAAATACAATACCACGTATACCGCTGGCAGCATCAGAAAAGGTTGTTGCCATTGCCTGAAGTAATCACCAAAGCCAGGGCTACTCTTAAGTCGGGTTGCGCGATTTGGCCGTGCCTTTCCCAGTACAATGGCCGCCAACGGCACAAACAGGACTTTGTCCAGCAATCCGCGTAGCAACATCATGCCGATATCATAGTTGGAAAGGGAGGGAAAAGCGCTCCGGAAAATGAATAGTTCAATCTGAGGCATGAATGTTTGTAGCCCGAAGGTCGCTACAATCAGCCCTAGTATCAGTGGCATTCCCCGCCAACTGGCTTTGTTCATAACATAACTGATAATGGCAGTATGAACGGCACAGTAAACCAGCAGGGCAAGGGCAGCCGTCTTTTCTTCTCCAGCGGAAACCTGCTGCAGCGTATCGGATTCGAAAGGGAGCAAGGTCGATACCAGGACAAAACTAACCAGGTACGCAACGAACAATAACAGGTATTTACCCATTGAGATAACCAGTTTCATAAGATATAAATAGTGGTGAAGAAATAGCTTACCAGACAATGGAGGCAAAATCCCAACTGATTTTCTCGAATAACTTACTGGAATATCAGTTGGGGCATATTTCAAGCGCTATACCGGATCACGCCAGCGCGTCTACGAACATAAACCGGAAACGCGCGATTACTTCATCGACGGCCAGGGTAGGATTCATGGAAATGTAAGCCAGCGAACCGTTGAGCGCCGATAGTAAAGCCAGTGCGCTGGACCGCGCATCGTGCTCTTTCAGGTTTCCTTGCCGAATTCCTTTGGCATATACGGATTGCAGCAGAGCAATCAGTCCTTCAGAAGCCGCTGCGTGGTAGTTGCTTAGTGCCGGAAGCTCCATGGTTTTGGTCATGGACAGGCTGAAGAAGTACAATTCCTTCCGGTGGGCAGCCCAGTAGGTCAGGTAATCATGAATGAAGTTTTTTAACCCTTCTACGGCAATTGCGGCTTGTGCCAGGTTTGAGAAAATCGGTTCGGCCGGCTCACCAAATTTTTTATTGGCCTCCAAGAGTATCTCGTCTTTGCCTTTAAAGTGGTGATAAAGGCCTCCTTTCGTCACACCAGCCCGACGCGCAATGGATTCCATAGAGGTTTGATAGTAGCCCTTTTCAAGAAATTCCTGCATGGCGGCCAGTAGAATCTCCTGTACCCGGATGTCTTTTTGGAGCTTAGGCATGTCTACACTTGTGTATACATACCGACCGTCGGTATGTATACACAAGTGTACAGATAATTTTCAGATATACAATATCCTTACTCGGATTTTTAACAAAGAATCGGAATGAATGGCCTCAGCCTGAAGGGCTTACTTAGCGGTGAAAAACCACCCGTGATTACTGGACATCTATCGGTCCCTTAAGGAAAGATTCCATCCGTAGGGGACCGACTTCCGGTTGGGCTGAATTCCAGTCATTTGAGTTTAATAAAGATGAAATATTTACTTCCCTTTTCGCAAAATGTCCGGTAATCAGAAACCACCCCTGGCTAACATAACCGAAATGCAAAAAGGGAGGGGGAAATGCGTATGGCTTTTACTGAGTGTTTTGTCAAAAATTGAAAGTGCTTTCTTCTGGTATTCCTACCAACCCAATATCGCTTTCAGCCGTGGATAGCCGGTACGGCTCACCGGAATGCGGGCTCCGGAACGTAGGATGGCGGTAAAGGTGTCTTTGTGGTAGGGATCGATCCGGACAATCTGCTGCACCTGCACCACATAAGAGCGATGTACCCGCACAAACTGCCGGTTGTCTAGTAGGTTTTCAAAGTATTGCATCGTCTTGTTCTTCAGAAAAGTGCCGCCTTCCGCATGAATTTTTACAAAGTCGTCGTCGGCTTCCAGGTATTGGATTTCGTGAACGGGAATGATGCTGATTTTGCTACCCGTCCGGACTACGATACGGTCTTTCTGCGTAGGCATCCGCGCAACGGTTTCCAGCAAAGCAGCGGTGGGCGGGGCGCTCACCGTGGCATGCGGCTCCAGGTATTTGTGCAAAGCCTTATCAAAACGCTCCTTACTGAAGGGCTTAAGCAGGTAGTCGATGGCGTGGGCTTCGAAGGCCCGGAGGGCGTACTCTTCGAAGGCGGTGGTAAAGATGATGGCGGGCGGCTGCTCAATCAGCTCAAGCATTTCAAACCCGTTGATCTTGGGCATCTGAATATCCAGAAAAATCAGATTGGGTTGGTGTTGCCCAATGGCTTTGACTCCTTCAAAGCCGTCGTAACATTCGGCCACCACCGTGACTTGCGGGTAGTCCTGCAGGTATTCGTTGATAATGGTATGCGCCAGGGGTTCGTCGTCGATGATAAGGGCTTTCATACGCGCTGAGGTATTTTCAAAATCGTAGTAAATAAGTGGTCCTGTGCCCGGGTTTCGAGCAGATCCTGACGGGCGAAAAGCAGGTACAAGCGACGTTGCACGCCACTCAGGCCAAAACCAGCGCCCTGTCGGAGCGGGGCCGTTCGCGGATCGAAGGGATTTTGTACGCTCAGGTGCAGCATTCCCTCTTTCATGTGCGCCTGGATATGAATGTTCACCGCTTCGGTGGTATCGTACAATCCGAATTTGATGGCGTTTTCCACGATGGGTTGCATTAACATGGGTGGCAAATGACAGGCAGCACCGCTTTCGTCCGCATCGATGCAGGTGGAAAGGCGGTGGCCGAAGCGGACTTTTTCAATTTCCAGGTACAGTTGCAGGTGCTTTAACTCTTCTCCCAAACTCACCCATTCCTCATCCTGTTTCCGCAGCGTACCACGCAGAAAGTCGGAAAGCTGCTGGATCATACTCCGGGCTTCTTCGGGTCGGCTCCGGACCAGCGCATGAATGGAATTGAGGCTGTTGAACAGAAAATGCGGCTGTAGTTGCTGGTGCAGTTTGTGCAGTTCGGCTTCTTTGGCCAGTTTTTCGGCTTCGGCCCTTCGTTGGTGCTGTTCGTGCCTTTCCTGCTGGTTCTGCCACAGAATACTCAGCATGGCCATCCATCCGATCACCAGGAAGACGAGCCAGAACCGGATGGGCAATCCCTGCTTCAAAAACTGATGATAGGCTTCGTTTTCGTTAAATACTTCGCTGAGCAGGCTGTAACTCGGTATCAATAATAACACGGTAAATACCAGGGACAATACGACCAGGTAGACCAGCAGGTGATGGCTGGGTGAATAGTTCTGAAGAACGTTATTGATAAGCAAACACGCAAAAGCCAGCAGAAAATGGGTAATGGTTGCGTCGGTAAGGGCAATGGGCCAGCCGAAGCCACGCTCTGCGTATACCTGTAGCACCGCCGTAAAGGTGAGCAGGCCTACGAATAAGAGACGGGCTTTGAAACTGGAAAAGAGCGAATCAGCCATAAGCGGGCGGGCAAGGATTACGTACCAAAGGGCATAATGGAGCAGATACGGGCCGCTTTGTCACGAACCAGCCGCATGTAGGAGTCAGCCTGGTCGGTTTCGGTAATGGTATCGCTGATCAGGGTGCCGTCTTTCCATTCGAAGTCTGTGAGTTCGGCTACGTCAATAAACTGCCACTGTACCCACTGCTGCCGCTGATTGAGGAAACGGGTCTTTTCCTGCTGGCCCAAAGTACGGGCTTTAAAGAAGCCTTCCCGTTGGTCAGTGGCGGCAATCAGGCGCCACTGCTCATCAAACTGAGGCTGGTGATTGCCGGCTCCGTTGACGATCCGGAAAACGATTTTTGCCAGGTACCACTTCATAGATAAGTGAGTGAACAGTTTAAAGTAAAAAGCATATGAGTACAAATAGCTGATATTTAACACTTTATGCTAACAATATGTTGTAGAAAATGGTGTACAATTACTTGATGTTGAGTTAACTTGAATGGAAGAACGAATGGTTTCAGTCGAAACTATGGATCTCAATTCCACCCAGCACGGCCGTGCCTTTGATCAGTAACACCTTGCCGGAGCGAGCCACTTGCGGAGCAATCATGCGTTTGTCTTCAATGCCCCCCAGTACACTGGTCATTTCAGAAACCACTTCCCAATGCGGGGGCAGGAGGAGCTTGATTCCACCCAGTACTGCCACCACTTCCAGTTCGACCCGGCCCCGAATATCTGCTTTGAGGAGGTTAATTTCTGCTCCGCCCATAAAGCTGACCACTTCGCCCCCCAGGAAGTTTTTTGACTGGACCAGTCGCCTGGAGCCACCCAATACAGCCACCGTATCTAACCTTTCAGGCTGTTCATCGGAGGTTGGTACTGAGTCCCAGGAGTCGTTGAATGTAGATGAACGGGGTGGAATGTCGAATTTCTCTACAGGTATCCAGTTGTCGGCGTCCCAGAACTGGGCGGAGAGCCGGCGACCCAGCATGATCCACAAACCGATCAGCATAATAAAGGCCGGCCATGCAAAGCCAATCAGTCGGGCTTCCGGGTAAATGCGGTTGAGCAGAAAAATTACCCCGATACCAGTAAGGATAAGCCAGAACCAGCCCCGGAAGCCACTGATGGTCCAGGTAAATATACCCACCAGGATGAGGATCACGGGCCAGCTCATCAGCCAGCTGGGAAAGAAGTAGCCCAGTTCACGCAGCAGAAAATAGATACCGGCGGCTACTAACAGGAGCCCGGCAGCCACCTGTCCGGAACGCTGGCGGGAAGGAGAAATGGGATTGTTCATCATCTTTGAATTTGTTCAAAACTACTTCTTCGGGCAGCCGGCAACAACGGATAAGAGGCAACTGGTGAGGGAAAGTCGGTAAAGCAGGGGAAAACGGCGGCGAAATCATCCGGCCTTTTGCAAAAACGCCAACCGATCGGATGAGGCGGCCCTCAAAGATCAGTTGGCGGATAGGAGAGAACGTATGCAAGCTTACTCCATCACTTCCAGCGAACTCAGTTCCGGTCCACCACCCTGATTGGCCGATCCGGCTGCGATATACACATTGCCCTTGTACACGATCGCCTGCGTACCGTGCCTGCCGGTCTGCAGGGGCGATAGCGTCTGCCAGGTATTGGTGCGCGGGTCGAAGGCTTCCGTTTGATTGTGTGCCAGCTTTTGCGGACTTTCTCCGCCAATCACCACCACCTGATTGTCCAGGGTAATGGACGTGCAGCCTGCCCGCTGGGTAGGAATATGGAGGTTGGCAGGAAGTGTTTTCCAGGTATTGGTCTTGAAATCGTAAATGTCTACTTCAGGCACCGTCAGATCCAGTACGTGGCCGGTTCGTTGCGTAGAGCGCCGTCCACCGGCTACCACCAGCTGATCGCCCACCACGGCACCCTGGAAGTGATCGCGGGCACGGGGTGCATCGGCCAGGGTTCGCCACTTACCGGTAGCCGGATCGTATTCGTCCATCCAGGTTACGTGCCCGTCGTAGTGGCCGTCAGTAATGCCACAGTGCAGGTAAATCTTATTCTTGTATACGACTACTCCCGCCGCGCCCCGCCGGCGACCTTCGGGGATGGCAGCCCCCTTGCGCCACTGGTCCTGCTTCGGATTATAGATGTAGATGTCTGGGATGGGGGTTTCGTGGGGATAGTCGCCCGTAAAGGCACCCAGTACGTAAATTTCGTCGTTGAAGGTGACCGCCTGAAAGTGGTGCATTTCCAGTGGTACCGGCGCTACGTTTTTCCATTGTTTGGTTTTAGGGTCATACAGGGCCACTGACTGCTTTTTCCGGCCGCCGAATAGATAGAGCTGATCGCCGACCCGGGCGAAGGCGTTTTCACTGCGTACTTCGGTGGTGTTCTGCGTCTCGACGGTTTTCCAGGCTCTTTGCTTTTTGGCGTAGAAACTGAACATAAAAAGCGAAAGGGATACCACACAAGCGGATATAATTAATTTTCTTTTCATAAGTTGAGGATGACTGATGTAAAAAATAGTGTGAACGACAAGTTAGGGCTTATGTCTAATCTATGCAATAAAGGTTCATTTAACAATATTTTGCCTTCAAACCAGCGTGCAAAGCGTGGATGAAGACCCCTGCTCTTTTAAGATGTCTTTTTTTCAAAGACTCAGGGCCATCTATCAGGTGAATAGGACACGTCCTTGCTTACCCGATTAACAAATGACGATTGGTCTGCTTTCGAGAAAAGATGTGTGTTAAGTCGTGTGAATGAGGCTTCAGCAAGAGATCGGTTAAATGAAATAAACACTAAGCAGGTTGAAAAACTTTAATTTGGTAATTTTTGGTATATTCACTGAATGCCTTCTACTGAGCAAGGCATTCAGGTAAGATTCATTGGCCGTCAGGGGTTGGTTAAATACTGTAAAAAGCGATTGCAATGCCTGACTCCCTCTAACCCTTCCTGCTTGTGTTTGCGCCAGTCATTGCTACCGATAAATTTATTGATGTATTTGTGAGTAGTTAAGTTGATATGCTCCCCCTAATGAGGAAGAGGTATTGAACCCTATTTTTATACTCAGCAGGTCTATGCAGAAGGATGATTTAAAATCGGATGTGCGGAAGATGAAATTATCGGATAAGGATGCATTTCGACGCATTTTCAATCAGTACGCCAAAAAAGTGTATTATTTTGCCTTCAGCTACGTCAGATCGAAGGAGGATGCCGAGGAAATTGTCCAGGAGGTATTTGCCCGCCTTTGGGAACAACGTGCCAACCTCGACGAAGAAAAGTCCCTGAGTGGATTTCTGTTTACCATCTCGTACCGTCTGGTTATGGATGAGTTTCGGCGAAAAAAGAGCCTGGTGCAGCACCACGAGCACTTGTTTCACCTGTTTACCGACGAAGCTCATTCTACCGAGGAACAATTCTTTTACGAAGAGCTGGAGTCACTCTATCAGGATGCGATTGAAAAATTGCCTCCCCGTCGCCGGGAAATATTTCGCCTTAGTCGCCAAGAGGGTCTTACCTATCAGCAGATTGCTTCTCAACTCGGTATATCCGTAAAGACCGTTGAGCACCAGCTTTCCCACGCGCTCCATTTTTTAAGGGAATATTTCAAGCAGCATGCGCATTCGATCGCGCTTTGGCTGCTGATCTGGCTGGAAGCTTAAAATCCACTCCTGTCTACTATAGAGGGAGCCTGTTCCCCCCTCTGCTTTCTGCTTATCCTTGCCCGCTGCATATGGAGCACAGAGCGGAAATCACCGTTTTTGGGTTTCCGACCTTCGATCAGGCTTTTTGCCGGTCTGCTTTCCGTCAGAAAATGCATGCCCAAATGGATAAATCCCGGAGACGTTAATTTTTTTGGGAGGCGAATGGGGGTATGAGGTCCGAGCTGCGTAGTATATGCAAAATGCGAGAAATCGCGAGCGCATACGAGCATGGATCAGGATTTATTCGAAAAATTTTACCGTGGAGAATGCACGGAGTCAGAGCGTGTCCAGGTAACCCGATGGTTGCAAGACCCCGTCAATGAGGAAACGGCCCGGGAGTGGATGAAAGCCCATTGGGAAAAGCTGGACGCGTCAGCAGCCCCGGAACCCGACGTAGCTTCTATCTGGGGAGCCATTGAACAGCGGATGTCCTTCGAAGAGAAGGAGGAAAGTCCGAAGCCAAACA